>ENA-OOOS01000001-OOOS01000001.1-human-oral-metagenome-genome-assembly--contig:-NODE-1-length-29283-cov-19.521985_pt1 | contig 29283 bp, 29 predicted proteins | sample MGYA00245256_ERZ501121 | MGnify/ENA primary metagenome ERZ501121 (study PRJEB25959, sample SAMN05335025) | human oral metagenome | host: human-associated | place: USA: California | collected 2014-04-22...
AAAAAAAATCAAAAGTTCAAAGTTCAAAGGTCAAAAATGATTTATCGAAAAAGGCTAGACGAAGCCCTTTTGAATAAGTTATTCTATATTTTAGGCAACTTGCCTTTTGCCCCCGACCTCCCCAGCACAATTTATGTCGAAACAAACACGCCCCAAACGTGATTTACGTCCTGCTTTGGTTTTTTTAGGAGGTGATTTGCTTGCCGTCTCGATACCGCTTGAGCGCGAGATGGTTATTCTCGGTCGCGCGCTCGAAGCTGATGTTCGGATTAACGATACTAAAGCTTCGCGTCAACACGCCCAAATCGAAACTATTTTCGATGGAAAAACCAAGGAAACAATCTACGTTTTGACCGATTTAGATTCAAAAAACGGCACATTGCTCAATGGACAAAAAATCAATCAGGAAACTTTGCAAAACGGCGATAAAATTTCAATCGGCGAACATATTTTGCGTTTTGAATTATTAGACGAAATTGACCGCGAATATCAACATCAAATCCGCCGTTTGCTCTCGCACGATGATTTGACGGGATTGCTTTCGAGTCGTTCCTTCTTTTCCGAACTGCGCCGCGAAGCCGCCCGCTCAAAAGCCGAAAATCGTCCGTTTTGTGTGTTGATGATGGACGTTGACCATTTCAAACAAGTTAATGATACTTACGGACATTTGACAGGCAGTAAAACCTTGGAAGAATTAGGCTTTTGCATTATGCAATGTTTGCGGAGCGGGGATGTCGCGGCACGATTCGGCGGAGAGGAATTTGCCGCATTTTTGCTCGATGCCGAACTTTCGCAAGCAATTATCGCGGCGGAAAGAATCCGTGAAGTTATCGAAGAAAACGATTTCAGCATCATCAAACAGGGCAAAAACTCCAAAACTCACCGCATCACAATCAGCATCGGAATTGCAGTTTTCCCGAATGACTCGCTCGATCCGATTGAGCTTGTCGAAATGGCAGATTCCGCACTCTATCGCGCCAAACGCGAAGGCAGAAATAAAGTTTGCGTTTATCAAGAAGTTCCGGCGGAAGAAGTTAAAAATCCGTTACCTGCGAGACGGATGGAAAATTAAAAATAACGGCTCTTTGACAATTAGTGGTTAAAAGCGGTGAAGTCACGATTAGAAAGTAGCCAGAGGTGGAACCTCTGGTTAAATAAGTAACCGTTTCCGCGCTGAAAGTGCGGGAGAAAATAGAATCTGGCGCATCTCCAATGCGCGAATGACTCTCTGATTTTCCAGAGGTTTCACCTCTGGCTACTTTCTGATGCGCTTCCAGCGCGAAAAAAGGTAAATTCAACCACTAATTGTCAAAGAGCCAAAATAAAAATTAAAAATTAAAAAAACTCGATTGAGATTATGCACTTTCGAGTTTTTTGGTTTTTTGTTATATGATTTTAACAGACTAAAAATTTGAATTATCTTACTAAAATACAAAGTTAATCTAAAAACTTATTCGGTTGATGACACTTTTTCCAATGTTTTTCCGTTTAAGTAAGCATAGGACTGTAAAAAATTGAAATGAAAGAAACGACGAACCCTAATAAACCGACGAGTAGAAAATCAAATATCGTAATTCAGGAACTTGAAAATGAAATCTTGATTTATGATTTGAACGATAACAAAGCGTTTTGCTTAAACGAAACATCCGCCGTCATTTGGCAAATGTGCGACGGAACAAAGACCGTTGCCGACATCAGCCAAGCCGTCAGCCAAAAATTTAACGCAAATGTTTCAGAAGATTTTGTCTGGCTCGCGCTTGACCAATTCAAAAAAGATAAGCTGATTACCAACGAATTCACCAGCGTTTTTGCCGGAATGACGAGACGCGAAGCTATCCGCAAGGTTGGATTTGCTTCAATCGTTGCGTTGCCAATAGTTGCTTCGATGGTTGCGCCGACTGCGGTTAATGCGGCATCGTGCATTCTTTCTAATGATATGTGCAATACAGCAATGGACTTTTGTTGTCCGGGGTCGCTTTGTGCAATGGTAGGCGCAGGTCCGACTGTTTGCACTTGTTCGTGCGTCAATCCCGGCGATTGCATCACCCAAACCGGCTGTCCAAGCACCGTAAATTGTAATGGAATGGGAGTTTGCGCGCCTTAATTGACTAAAGAATCAATAATTTCCTGCAACTGAACTTCGTCTAAATGATAAGTTCGGTTGCAGAATCCGCACGTCATTTGCGCGCCGTTGTCTTCGCTTAACATTGATTCGACTTCGCTTTTGCCAAGCCCTGCAATTAATGAAAAGGCTCGTTCCATTGAACAATTACACTTAAATTCGACATCTTTTTCTTCTAAAATTTCGTAATCAATAATTCCCAAAGCTAATTTAACTAAATCTTCGGGCGTTGCACCGTCTTGGATAACTTCGGTTAAATGTGGAGCGTGGGCAATCGTATCTTCAATCATTGTAATCAGATGCTCGTTTGCGCCCGGCATAATTTGGAGCATCACGCCACCCGCACATTTGATAAAAGGTTCTTCTTGTTGGAGGTGAACTGCAAGCATTACCGCCGAGGGAATTTGTTCGGATTGCATTAAATAATATGCAAAATATTGAGCGATTTCGCCCGTGTAAAGTGGAACTGAACCGTGATAAGGTTCGCGGTAACTGCCCACATCAAACCCGGATTCGCGGATAACGTGAAACATTCCATTGCCGATAACTCCTTTAACATCAACGATATTTTCCGCAGTTTCGGCAATCGGATTGCGAACATATCCGCGCACTTTGCCTTGGGCGTTACTTTCGGCGACAATTCCTTCGATAATGCCGTCACATTCAACTTTTACAGTCAGACGATCAAATTCCTTCAAACTCGAACCGAGCAAAAGCGTTCCCGTCAAAAGCCGACCAAGCGCAGTTGAAGCTGTCGGCGAGGTTTGGTGTCGGCGCACCGCTTCGCGCACAATTTCGGTGGTAATTGCCGCCATCACGCGGATTGTTCCATCAGCGGCGATTCCGTGAATTAGTTTATCCATTGCAATAGTTTCGACAAAGTTTGTGTAGAAAGTCAAATTTCAGATTTCAAATTCCAGATTTGAAAAATTGTATTATTTCAATGATTAGCAGAAAATAGTTTGTGTAGGTTCTAATTTAAAATAATGTTACCCAATAAATCTGGAATTCTATCCAATTTGAAATTTGAAATTACCAAAAAATGTTCACCCTAAAATTTGAATCAGGCACACTAACTTTAGCTGGCGCAGGCGAATTCGATTCCGTGCCAAAGGCTTTCGTTTGGGACACGCGAACTAAACAGTTTCGCGCTCCGGCTTATTTGTATCGTCATATCGTTAAAGAGTTTATCGCTACCAAAACGCCTTACACGGACGAAGCAAACGGATATGCAAAGTTTGATTTTAAGCAAAAATTTCTACTCACTCCGCGCCCGTATCAAACTGAATCTATCGAAAATTGGCGAAAATATGAACGGTGCGGCGTGATTGTTTTGCCGACAGGCGCAGGCAAAACTCACGTTGCCACAATGGCGATTGAAATGTGCGGTCGCCAAACTCTCGTAATTGTTCCAACGATTGACTTAATGAATCAATGGTATGAACTTTTGTTGTCAACCTTTAACGCTGAAATCGGTTTAATCGGTGGCGGATTTTACGAAATTGGGGCGATTACGGTCACGACTTACGCTTCGGCGTTTCGGCATCAGGAACGGCTTGGAAATCAATTCGGTTTGGTCATTTTTGACGAAGCGCACCACCTTCCGGGTGAAGGCTACAAATACGCGGCAGAATTTGCTATCGCGCCTTTTCGCTTAGGTTTAACCGCCACGCCGGAACGCACGGACGGAGGCGAAAGCGAACTCGAAAGGTTGGTCGGCAAAACCGTTTATCGGCTCGAAGCGCAGGAAATCGCTGGCGAATATTTGGCGGATTATACCTTGGAACGAATTGAAGTTGATTTAACCGAATCGGAACGCGAAATGTATCAAGCGGAACGCGAAATTTACACCAATTTTCGCCGTAAAATGAATTTGCCTTATGGTCAAGAAGGCTGGCGGTTATTTCTCATCCAATCTGCACGCAGCGAAGACGGCAGACGGGCAATGAAAGCCTATCGCAATTACAAAAAAATTGCGCTTGGAACAGAAGCTAAACTTCACGTTTTACAAGATTTATTGATTCGCCATCGCCACGACAAATCTTTGATTTTTACGGCTGAAAACGAAATGGTTTATCGAATTTCCAACGATTATCTCGTCCCCGCCATCACGCACGAAACTAATGTTAAAGAACGCAAATTCTGGCTCGACGCGTTCAACAACGGCAATGTTTTGGCTCTCGCAACGTCCAAAGTTTTGAATGAAGGTGTCAATATTCCCGATGCTTCCGTGGCTATAATTCTTTCAGGAAGCGGTTCTTCACGCGAACATATTCAGCGACTTGGGCGCATTTTACGCAAAAAAGATGACAAGCAAGCCGTGTTATATGAAGTAGTTACGCGAAATACAACGGAAGAATATACTTCGCAAAAACGGACGGATGCGCGGCAATTTCAAGATAAAGAGAAAGAAAAAGGGTTGTTTGATTGAGTCCTGATTAGATTTCACAAAAGCAACCGATTACAATCTAAATTTATTAAACATTTTTTGCTTTTCGTTTATGAATTTTCTATTTATCCTACTCCAAATCGGCGAATTGTTTCGCGGCAACATCAACTGGCGCGGCGTTTTGCATCTCGTGACGTTTATAGTGATGGGCTTGATTGTGATTGCATTCAGCGCATTTTTTATCAAAGTTGCGTGGAAGGCGCGTAAAAAATAATGACGCTTGAAATAGCCGTAATTTTTGCCGTTTTTGTGATTGCCGTTTTGTATTCTTCGGTTGGACACGGTGGTGCGTCGGGCTATTTGGCGGTGATGGCGTTGTTTGCGATTGCGCCCGCTACCACGAAACCAACGGCTTTGATTCTCAATCTATTTGTGGCAATGATTGGATTTATCCAATTTTATCGCACCAACAGTTTTGATTGGAAAATATTTTTACCCTTTGCGTTTGGCTCAATTCCGTTGGCTTTCTTGGGCGGAATGATAAGTTTGCCAACTGCGATTTACAAAATAATTCTCGGCGTTGCGTTAATTTTGGTAGCGGTTCGTCTGGCGATAAATTTAGAATCGGATAGCAAAATAAACACGCCGAAAATTTGGCTTTGTTTGCTGATTGGCTCAATTTTGGGGTTTGTTTCGGGACTTATCGGCATTGGCGGCGGCGTGTTTTTGACTCCGATTTTGTTGTTGACCAATTGGACGGAAACCAAAAAAGCGGCGGGAATTTCGGCTCTGTTTATTTGGGTAAATTCGATGGCTGGATTGTTGGGAAACTGGCTTTTGGGCAAAGATTCAAACATTTCAAATTTGCCAAATGTTGTTTGGTTGTGGATTGGCGCGGCAATTATCGGCGGTTTAATCGGTGCGACTTTGGGCAGTTACAAATTTAACTCATTGACCTTGCGGCGAGTTTTAGCATTTGGATTATTGATTGCAGGTGGAAAATTGATTTTTGCTTAATTTTGTTAATCGTAAATCGTAAATCGGATTCTCCGCGCCATTAACAATTAACAATTAACAACTATGAACAAGCCTTTTTACATTATCGAACCGACTGCGCCGAAAGTGCCGTTAATCTTGAGTTCGCCACATTCGGGCGTGGAATTTCCGGCTGAATTGCAATCGCATTTTCGCGCTGAATTGATGGCGCAACCTGATGATACTGATTGGTTTGTGCATCAGTTGTATAATTTTGCGCCGTCGCTCGGAATCACGATGATTCACGCCAAATACAGTCGTTGGGTGATTGATTTGAACCGCAATCCGCACAGCCAACCACTTTATAATGACGGCAGAATCATCACGGAATTAGTGCCGAAAACTGATTTTCTCGGCAATGAAATCTATGTTGATAAAAAGTTTTTGCCGGATGATGCGGAAATTGAAAGGCGTTTGCAAAATTATTATTTGCCCTATTATCAAAAAATCAAAAGCCTTTTAGCCGAAAGAATCGCCGAATTTGGGCAAGTTTTGTTGTGGGACGCTCATTCGATTCGCCGTTTTGTGCCGACAATTCAAGGTGAACCTTTTCCCGATTTAATTTTGGGAGATAATGATGAAAAGTCAGCAAATAAAGAACTTATTGAAACTGCGTTGAACGGATTAAGTCAAGGAAAATTTGGCGTGAATCACAATTCGCCGTTCAAAGGTGGACAAATTACGCGACATTTCGGCAATCCTAAAAACAAAATCCACGCTTTACAATTAGAAATGGCGAAAACAAATTATATGAACGACGACGAATTAACTTTTAACGAATCGCGGGCAAATGAAGTGCGAAATGTTTTGCGTCCGACTTTTGAAAGATTGATTGCGGGATTGATGAGAACCGTTAAGCGGTAGCGGACGGGCTGTTTTGCAAAGTCGCTACTGCTCCTTGTTCTCATTTTTATCAAACCAAAATATGTGACAAACCTCATAAATTACATTATCATTCAACTTGATTTATGGAAATTTCCGTCATTATTCCAACTTTTAACGAAGAACTTTCGATTGCCAAAACTTTAGAAGCATTGTCGCGTTTGGTCAATGTTTCCGAAGTGATTGTGGTTGATGGCGGCAGCACCGATTTGACGGCTAAATTTGTCAAAAATTATTCGCAAGTCAAGAGTTTGCAATTAGTTGAGATGACTGAAGCCAATCGTGGTAAACAACTCCACGAAGGCACAAAATATGCCAAAGGCGACATTTTTTGGTTCATTCACGCGGACACTCGCCCGCAACAGGGATGTGGCAGGCAAATCAAAAACGTGATGAAATATTCTGAAGTTGTCGGCGGCAATTTTGAAGTAATTTTTTCCGGCGAAACGCGCTGGGCGAAATTTATGACGTGGCTTTACCCGCATCTCCGCTCGTGGGGATTGTGCTACGGCGATTCAGCGTTTTTTATCCGCCGCGAGGTTTATGAAAAAATTGGCGGATTCAAACCAATCGGTGCGTTTGAAGACCTCGATATGTTCCACCGTTTACGCAAAGTCGGCAGATTTTTTCACCTTTCGCAAACGGTCACAACTTCATCCAGACGCTTTGAAAAAGGTTCATTTCTGCTGACTTTTGCGCGGTGGTCGGTTTTTCAAGTCCTTTATTGGTTCAAATTTCCGCCCGAAAAATTGGCTAAAAAGTATCTGCCGATTCGATAACATTTGATGAATAATCTCAAAATATCATTTTTTCGGATAAACGAAGAATCAAAATTTTTATTGCATTTTGATTCTGATTCCAATCATTTTCCAGCGTTTATCTTCTAAAACATATTCCATTTCAAAACTAGAGGTTGGAGAACTGCTGTAACCGCCATTGGCACGCAGAACATTCAGACCTTTTTCTTTGCTGACCGCGGGTTGCAAACTATAATACGGAGTCATTGTAGCAGTTGAACGAAGTGCCGGAACAACCCGTGATTTCGCCTCAACAAACTTAATAAAATTGGTTTTAACACTATCCAAAGTGTAAGTTCGTTTAAAGCCTTTGGAAGATTTGTCATACATTACCGAAAAATCGCCATCTACGCCGGTTGCAAAATCCTGAATAGTTTCTTGAATAATTGCTTCGGTTTCTTCGGGACTTGGTAATTGTCCGGTTGAATTGGTTGGAATTGATGCTTTTTGTTTTGGCATCGGAGTTGTCGGCGCAGTTCCGTTGTTAGTTGGATAAGTATTTGTCGGATTTGAACTTCTTTCAGTTAGTTTGTTGCAATTACAACCCAAAACAAATAATCCGAGAATCGTTAGAGCAATCAGTCCGTTAAAAAAATTGCCATTGCCTGCTAAAATTTTACGCATATTGTTTTTCATAGTTTTTCTTCAGATTTTTATAATTTAATGTTTTTGCCTTTTACCTTTTGCCTTTTACCTTGCGAAGCCTTTGCGCCACGGTTTTAATAATTCTTTCCAACTTGACATTGTGCGCTCGTATTCGCTTGGACAACGTGCGGCTCGTTCTTTTGGTAAATATCCTTGTTTGACAAAGTTTTCGTATTTTACCGCATCTGAGCCGTAAATCATACATAAACTGTTGTAAAATCTCTGTTCCGACAAAAGATGTTCGTCCGCCATATCGCGTTTGTCGGTTTTTCTGGTTTTTGATTCAATCCCGAAAGCGTCCGCCGCCGCCAGCACCGAAGCAACTCCGCCTTCGATTTCTTCCAGACAAATATAAGCCGAAACGCGGTCAGCCGCATCTTCTTCATTGCCCGTTATCGGCAAATTATAGAGGTCAATCATCGCGTGACCAAGCTCGTGCAAAAAGACAAAACGCACCGCATCAAACATTTTGTTGAGGCTTGCTGGTCGTCTTTTCCCGCATCTTTGAAAAGTTTGTGAAAATGCTCCATCAGTTCATAACACATCGTAATCGAATTATCGTTTGGATCGTAAAGTGCATTAACTTCGCCGCAATCTTTGGTGCGTAAATAAATATCGGCGGGAAGTTTAAGGTTTTTATTTAATTGATTTGCCGCATCTTCCAAAACTTTGCCATCTTTTATTTGTTGATCAATGTCTTTATATTTCGCATTTTGCACCGTTCCGTGTTGAACAATAAAGTCGCCTTTGTCTTCTTTTTGATTACTGTTCGATTGATTGGATGATTCACTTTTCGGAGTATTTGTTTGAGTCGCAGCAGGTGTCGCATTTTTAGCCGGAGAAGGTTTAGAATCTCTGTCCGATTGGCAAAAACAACCGAAAACAAAAAAGATTATCACCGGAACCAGCAATAAGTTAATCAAGTTTTGTCGCAATGATTGGGGGACAGATTTTTTTGACATAAACGATGTTTGGATTTAACAAGATTTCTTGCTTTGTTGTCAATAAAAAATGGTCAACAGAAGATTTTTCTACTGACCATTAGACATCAATTCGAGCCGGGTTTTGCTTTAAGGATGATTGATATTTGCGAGGTTTGATTCGACTTTTCGATTCTACTTTTTTACAAAAGAACCTCAAACTTTATTATTGTCGATTGAAGAATAGTTACTTAATCGGAAGACGTTTCAGAAATTTCTGAAACCTCATTGCCTCAAAAAAATTAAATTATCGTGCCATCTGCAATTATCGCATTCTTCGGAATCAAAATAATTCCTTCGCGGATAAAATAGTTGCCGGTTGGGCTGTCTTCCGTTTCAACTCCGCGATGATTGATTAGCTGGACATTTTTGCCGATTCGAGCGTTTTTATCAATAATTGAACGGCGAATCGTGCAGTTTTCTCCAATCCCAATGTGTGGAATAGCGCGGGTCACATTCATTGTCATTTCTTCGACATTTTCAAAGAAATCCGAACCCATTATAATTGAGTTTTCGACTTTTGAGCCTGCTCCGATTCTACTTCGTAGCCCGATAATTGAACGCCGCGCCGTGACTCCGTTCAAAATGCAACCTTCGCTGACCATCGAATTATCAATGTCGCAATTATGAACTTTTGACGGCGGCAGATAGCGACTGCGGGTGTAAATCGGTGATTCGGTATTGAAAAAATTAAATTTCGGCAGAGGCGCAGCCAAATCAAGATTTGCTTCGTAAAAAGCGCGGATTGTTCCGATGTCTTCCCAATAATCTTTGAAAAGATGCGCTTGAACATTATATTTTTTAATCGCATCGGGAATAATTTCTTTGCCGAAATCAACCCACGATTTATCTTCATCCAAAAGAGTTACGAGTTTTTCATAATTGAAAACATAAATTCCCATCGAAGCCAAAAACGGGCGTTCTGCGGCTTCTTTTTCTGTTAACCCGAATCTGGTTGTATCAACCCGCATTGCTTCGAGCGCATCACCTTTCGGCTTTTCGCTGAACTCAATTATTCGCCCTTTTTCATCCGTTTTGAGCAAGCCGAATTCCTCTGCTTCTTCACGTCGGTTCGGAATTACAGAAATCGTCAAATCGGCGTTTGTATCATAATGACGTTGCAAAAACTTACGATAATCCATTCGATACAAATGATCGCCGGAAAGTATTAAAAGCGTGTTGATTCGCCAATCGCGCAAGTGCGGAAGGACTTGGCGCACCGCATCCGCCGTTCCTTGAAACCATTGCGGAGAGTCCGCCCGTTGTTCCGCCGCCAGAATTTCGACAAAGCCGCTGGAAAATGACGAAAACCTGTAAGTCCTGGCAATATGCCGGTTTAACGATGCCGAATTATATTGCGTCAGCACAAAAATTTGAGTAATTCCCGAATTGATACAGTTTGAAACGGGAACGTCAATCAGACGATATTTTCCGCCTAGCGGAACAGCAGGTTTAGAACGATGTTGGGTTAGCGGAAAGAGCCTCGTGCCTGCTCCGCCGCCTAAAATAACGGCAACTACATTTTCATTTTCAGACATAAATTTTTGAAGTTGATTGATATTAGATTTACCTTTTCAGAATAGCTGTATTTGGTTGTAAATTTCAAGAATAATTTGCGAAAGATTTTGACATTTGCCAAAAAGGATGATAACTTGCCTGTCATTAGGTTAAGTTTTCCTTAATTTAATTGTTCTTTTCAGCATAAATGTTTTGGTGTCGTTTTTAAGAACGAAGAATAGGGAAGTCGGGTGTAAATCCCGCACGGTCGCGCCACAGTGAAAGGATTTTAGATTTTAGATTTTAGATTTTAGATTGTTTTTGCAATCCAAAATCGGCAATCCAAAATCCAAAATCGAATGAGTCTGGAGACCTGCCAAAATTTTTATAGCCAATGGATACTTCGCGTAAAGGTGTTCGGCTGTGTAAGATGTTGTTTTTCTCTTTTCTCCTTTTTTGTTGATGTGAAAAGCCCTGTTTTGCTTGCCTTTGCGTTAGAGGTGAATAAAAACGGGGTTTTTCATTTTGATAAATTATAAAAAAATATTATTCGTCTTTTTACTTTTTGTTTTTACACTCTCCGCCTGTAAATCTGAGCAAAAAAATAGTCAAACATCAGCACCAACCCGCGAAATTGTTGATGATTTAGGTCGCAAAATTAAACTTCCCGTCAAAGTTGAACGGGCAGTTTCGCTTGCGCCGAATTTGACCGAAAATATTTTTGCAATCGGTGCAGGGAATAAACTTATCGGTGTTACAACTTACTGCAATTTTCCCGAAGAAGTTAATAAAATCCAAAAAATCGGCGATACCATCAACCCGAATTTAGAAACAATTATCGCGCTCAAACCGCAAGTTGTGTTTGTTTCAACTGCATCGCAAATTGAGAATTTTACCAAAACTCTAGAACAACAAAACATTGCGGTTTTTGTGACAAATCCGACAAATTTGGATGGCGTTTATCAAAGCATTTTGCAAATCGGCGATGTGATGGGCGAATCGGAAAAATCGAAAATTTTAGTCGAATCATTACGCAAACGGGCGGCGGATGTCGAAGCGCGAACTGCTTCGGTGAAAGATGTCAAAGTCTTTGTGCAGATTGCCAAAGAGCCACTTTTTACGGTTGGCAAAACTTCGTTTATGACTGATTTAGTCGCACGAGCGGGCGGAATTTCAGTCACCTCAGACATTGCCGAAGCCTATCCAAAATATAGCAAAGAAACGGCTTTAGCGTTGCAACCCGAAGCAATTATTTTATCTGAAAGCGACGATAACAAAGAGCCGAATGATGTTTTCAAAGATTCTCCGGCAACTAAAAACGGGAAGGTTTTCAAAATAAAAGCCGATTTACTGTCACGCCCCGGACCACGAATGCTTGATGCGGTAGAGCAGATTGCTAAAGCGTTGCATCCAGAGAGTTTTGAATGAAACTAAAAACTCAAAATTCAAAATTCAAAATTCTGTTTTATTTCGGCGGACTGCTAATTCTTTTAATTTTTACGTTTTTGTTGGCGATTTCGTTGGGAAGTGAAAGTTTATCGTTCTTTGATTTGAGTGAACAGCATAAAACTATTTTGTTTGAAGTTCGCCTTCCGAGAGTTTTGTTGGGTTTAGCAACGGGCGCAAGTTTGGCGGTGGCGGGTGCGGGTTTTCAAGCACTTTTGCGGAATCCGTTGGCTGAACCATACTTGTTAGGCGTTTCAAACGGCGCGGCACTTGGAACGATGTTCGCGTTTATTTTCTTTGGACAATTTGAGTTTATGCGTCCTATTTTAGCTTTTGGCGGAGCGGTTTTGTCAACTTTTGCCGTTTATCAAATGGCAAAAAGTCGCGCCGGAATGAACACGGAACGCCTTGTATTATCAGGGGTTATCATCACGACGTTTCTTTCGTCAATCATCGTTTTGCTGACGACTTTGCTTGATACAACAAGATTGCGGAGTTTTACTTTTTGGTTATTGGGCGATTTGTCGCAAGCCTCGCCAAATTCATTTTATTTGGCAATTATCGCGGCGATTATCGGCACAATAGTTTTAACGACGGTTGGGCGTTCATTAAATTTGATGATGTTGGGCGAGCGCGACGCTTTTGATTTTGGTGTCGAGGTGCAAAAAACTCGCTTGATTGTGTTCGCAACAGCCAGCGCATTAGTCGGAACGGCGGTTGCATCAAGCGGTTCGGTCGGTTATGTCGGGCTAGTTGTTCCACACATCGTCCGCCTTTTAATCGGCAGCGATAATCGGTATGTCATTCCAACCACAGCCTTTGCGGGCGCAATTTTTGTGATGTTAGCTGACACGATTGCCCGCACTGCGATTGCCCCGCGCGAGTTGCCCGTCGGAGCAATCACTGCGTTAATCGGTGCGCCGATGTTTATTTATTTGCTTCGTAAGTCTTGAGTCGTAAGTCATAAGTCTGAAGTCGGAATAAGGTTTTAGACTCAAGACTCAAGACTCAAGACTCAAAACTTAAAATGCTTGAAGTTAAAAACATCTCAATAAATTACCAGACTTGCGAAGTGATTTCGGACGTGAGTTTTAGTTTGCAGGAAAATAAAATTGTGGCAGTTTTGGGTGCAAACGGAGCAGGGAAAACGACGCTTTTGAAAGCCTTAAATGGGGCGTTGCCAATTACGAAAGGTGCAATTTTATTGGATAAAAAGCCGTTGCAATCATTTTCACGGCGAGATATTGCTCAAAAAATTTCAGTTGTCGCGCAGGAAAACGAAACGAAATTTCCCGTCACGGTTTTGGAATATGTTTTGTCGGGAAGATTCGCACACGGTGGCGTGTTTGGCTGGGAAAGTGCGGATGATTTGCGGATTGCAAATAATGCGCTTGAAATGTGTGATTTGAAAAATTTTGAGTCGCGTTTGATGAACGAACTTTCCGGCGGCGAGCGTCAACGAGTCGTTTTTGCAAGAGCTTTGGCGACACAGGCGAGAATTTTATTATTGGATGAACCAACCGCAAATTTAGATTTATCGCATCAATCAATTTTATTTCGACTCGTGCGCGAGCGTTGCACGACTTGCAATTCATCAGCAGTTATCATCACCCACGATTTAAATTTAGCCGCTGAATTTGCAGACGAAATTTTACTTTTGAAACGCGGAAAAGTTGTCGCCAAAGGTGCGCCAAGTGAAGTTTTAACAGTAGAAAATTTACGCGAAGTTTTTGAGGTCGAAGTTTTTTTGGATGGACATCGAAAAAGTGGAAAACCTCGCATTACAGTCAGTTATTGAAGAAATTATGAGATTGCGAGAACGCATAAATAATTTTGTCATCTTGAGCAAATCTAACAAATGCGAAAGTTGCGGGAATGATTTTGCTTGCGAAATCGGCATTAAAGGTTGTTGGTGCAGTCAGATAAAAGTTAGCGATGAAACCAGAAAGTATTTGCGGCAAAATTATAAATCGTGTTTGTGCCGCGAGTGTTTGGAAAAGTTTGAAGCACAAATTTCGTCAACCGTTAATTTGTCAAAATAAAATATGTCGGAAAACTTAAAAAATTGCCTTCAAAAAATTACACCGATTGATAAAAGTTGGCTCGAAAAAGCTGAAAATTATCAGCTAAATTTAACTAAACCGCCGCAGAGTTTGGGCAAATTAGAAGAAATTTCAAATCGGCTTTGTGCGATTCAATCAACGCTTTCGCCAAATGTTGAACAGCGCGAAATTTTCGTTTTTGCGGCGAGTCACGGCGTTTCAGTTGAGGGTGTAAGCCCTTATCCAAGTTCAGTAACGGCACAAATGGTCGCTAATTTTTTGAACGGTGGTGCGGCGATAAATGCTTTCGCAAAAACTGCAAACGCAAAATTGACGGTGGTTGATATTGGTGTGGATGGCGAAATTCCGAAGGTCGAAAAATCGCTCGAAAATTGCAGATTTGTTTCCGCGAAAATTGCGAATGGAACACAAAACTTTACTGAAATTAAAGCAATGTCCGAAGCTGAAATGTTACAAGCGTTGGAAATTGGAATAAATTTAGCGAAAGAAGCGAAACAAAGTGGCGTGAAAATTATCGGTTTAGGTGAAATGGGAATCAGCAACACGACTTCGGCGAGTGCAATAACTTCTGCTTTGACAAATATTTCGCCCGAAAAAACAGTCGGGCGCGGAACAGGCGCAAATGATGAAATGTTGGCGCACAAAATTGAAATCGTTGAAAAATCTTTGCAGTTACATCAACCGAAAACTGCACTAGAGATTCTGCAAAGTGTTGGCGGATTTGAAATTGCGGGTTTGTGCGGATTGTGTCTTGGTGCGGCGAGTGAAAAAATAGCGATTGTGACCGATGGTTTTATTGCGACTTCAGCGGTTGCGTTAGCGGTCAGCATTTGCGAAAACGTCAAAGATTATGTGATTGCCTCGCATAATTCGGTAGAAATCGGACATCAAATTTTGCTCGAATTTATCGGCAAACAAGCCCTTTTCGATTTGCAAATGCGACTCGGCGAAGGAACAGGCGCGGCGTTGGCAATGAACATTATCGAATCTGCCGTTTGCGCTTTCAACGAAATGGCAACTTTTGAACAAGCCGCCGTCAGTAATAAATGAAGGCAAAAATTGCCAAATTAACAATTAACAATTAACAATTAACAATTTTCTAATGTCCCGATTTTTTGCCGCCTTAACATTTTTAACTCGTCTGCCGTTGCCGAAAACTTGGATGTTCGGCGCGGAAGATATTGGGCGTTCAACCGCAGTTTTTCCGTTAATCGGTGTGCTGTTCGGCGGTGTTTCGTGGCTGATTTTGAAATTATTTTTATGGCTCGAAATTGGGAGCAAGCCGCTTGAATCTTTGTTGATTGCCGCTTTGATAATTGTTGTCAGCGTTAGGATTACAGGAGCTTTGCACGTTGACGGATTGGCGGATATGGCGGACGGATTCGGCGGCGGACGGGACAAAGAACGGATTTTGGTGATTATGCGTGACAGCGTAATCGGGACGTTTGGTGGCGTGGCGTTGATTCTGCTTTTTGCGTTAAAAATTATCGCAATCGGAATTTTGATTGAACGCGGAAAAGCAGAAAGTTTTCTGCTGATTGCGCCGATGATGGCACGTTGGGCGACTGTTCCAATGGGCAAATTTTTGCCTTACGCACGGCGCGAAGGTGGACTTGGGCAATCGGTGACGGATTTTGTCGGTTGGACAGAATTGATAATTGCGACGTTGATAACAGCGATTTTTACTTTTATTTTTGCCAATCCGGGTGGATTTATTTGTTGGCTAATCGTCATTATGTCAACAATTTACGTTGCAAATTTATGCTTGCGAAAAATCGGCGGAATCACGGGCGACACGATGGGCGCGAATTCGGAGATTAGCGAAACGGTTGTGTTTTTAACCGCCATAATTTTGACGAGATGAGTAGTTGGAACCAAAACTTAGCAATTTTACCCGCCGGAGTCACGCAAAGAGTTTTGTTGATTCGGCACGGCGAACCGCTTGAGCAGATTCGTGGGATTTGTTACGGGAAACTTGATATTGGGTTGTCGGATAACGGGCGCGAACAGGCGAAGAAGTCGGCGGAATTTGTCAAAAGTTTTGATTTATCGGCGATTTATGCGAGTCCGCGTAGTCGGGCGAGTGAAACGGCTTCGAAAATTGCCGAAAATTGCGAAACATTTTACAGCGTTGACGAAAGTTTTTGCGAGATTGATTTTGGCGATTTTGAAGGCTTGAGTTATGCGGAAATCGAGCAAAAATTTCCCGCCGAATACAAAATTTGGATGGACACGCCAACCGAATCAAATTTTCCGAATGGCGAAAGTTTTTCGCAAATGCAAGCACGAGTTTTGCAAGGTTTCACGGATTTATGCGCCAAACATTCGGGCGAACAAATTGCCATTGTTTCACACGGCGGCGTAAATCGGATTATTTTGTCCCATCTGCTAAATGTGGCAAACAAAGATATTTTTCGGCTCGAACAAAATTATGCAAGTGTGAATGTCATTGATTTTTACAATGATTTTCCGGTAGTTCGGCTGATGAATTGGCATTGATGTAATGCCAAAAGGTAAAAGGTAAAAGGCAAATTAGATCAGTAAGATTTTGTTTCGCTAAACCGTTTTGCTAAAACAAATAACAAAGGACACTAAACGAGAGGAATGCGGTGAAATTCTGCGACTGCCCTCGCAACAGTGATTCGATTTTGGATTGCTGATTTTGGCTTTTGGATTGAAAAAACAATCTAAAATCTAAAATCTTAAATCTAAAATCGCCAGTCTGGAACTCTGTTTAACGTCTGATAGACCAACTCCGCGAAGGGCGAGAGTTAAGGAGAATTATGAAAATTTTATCTACTTTATTTTTAGCAATATTTTTGACAATTAGTATTTCGGCGCAACAAACGCCGACTCCAACGCCGACCCCGACCATTAAAGAAACGGTCAATATTTCGGCAAATTCAGAGCAAACAGTTGAACAAGTTTCCAAGACAATTAACGTCATCAGCGGTCAAGAAATGCGTGACCGCGCCGATTTTAGTTTAGCTGAATCATTGAAAACAATTCCGGGTTTTCGCGTGCAACAAACGGGCGGATTTGGACGGCTTGCGACCATTAAAACTCGCGGGTTGCGTAACCAAGACACCGCGATTTTGATTGATGGAATTCGTTTTCGGGATGCGTCGGCGATTACGGGTGATGCTTCGCCGTTTTTGAGTGATTTTACTTTGACGAGTGTCAGCAAAATCGAAGTTTTGCGCGGTTCGGGTTCGTCACTTTACGGGACAAATGCGATTGGTGGTGTGATTGATTTTCAAACGCCAAAACCAAAATCGGGAATGCACGGGCAATTTTCGACAGCGTTTGGCGGATACGGATTACAACGCTATCGCGGAAATTTTGGCGACGGCACAAGCAATGGTAAATTTGGCTATAATTTAGGAGTTTCGCGCACGCTTTACACGAAAGGAATTGACGGTGACGATGACGCACACAACACCAATTTTCAATCTCGAATCGAATACAATCCGTTTCAAAACACCAACATTTCGGGCAGAATTTTCGTGTCAGATGCGTTTGTAAAGTTGAATTCGAGTCCCGATACTTTCGGAACTTTGCCAGCATTAAATTCGACAATTATCAACGCCAATCGCGGTGTAAATTTCGTGTTTGATGCCAACGATCCTGACAATTCGCAAAAATCAAAATTCTTCAGCGGACAAATCGCGCTGACGCAAATTATTACCGACAGTTTGATTTTTCAAGGTTCGTATCAAGGGCTGAAAACCTCGCGCAAAAATGAAAATGGCGTGTTGGGCGTTGGTTTTCAATCAGCTTCGACCGGCATTTTTGACGGCGAAATTCACACCGCTAACGGACGATTTAATTGGACTCCAAACCGTTTCAATGCAATCACTTTCGGCTACGAATTTGAACAAGAAAAGTATGGTAACAATGGATTTACGCCAAACGGTGCGGGTGATTTTTTTGCCAAAGCGAAACAGTCGAGCAACACTTTTTACGCACAAGATTTGCTGAGTTTTATGAACAACAAATTGCAAATTGCGGGCGGATTTCGCGCTCAATTTTTCAATTTGGCTCAACCGACTTTCAGCGTGAATAATGCGCCGTATTCAACGGTCACTTTAGCAAATCCGCCAACTGCTTACACTTTTGACGGTTCGGCTTCGTATTTCTTTGAAAAATCGGGAACAAAAATTCGCGCACACGCCGGAAACGGTTATCGAGTGCCGAGTTTGTATGAAAGATTCGGAACATTTTATAGTTCGTTTTCAAAATCGTTCACCGCAATCGGCGACCCAAATCTGCAACCCGAAAAAACAATCGCATTCGATGGCGGAATCGAACAAAATTTGTTTGATAATCGCGCCAAACTTTCGGCAACTTATTTTTATACGAAACTGATTGATACGATTGGTTACGGAAATACTGCAACTGCAATCGGCACGACAACCAGACCTTTCGGCGGTTATTTGACCACCAAAGGCGGCATCGCACGCGGAACAGAATTTAGTGCTGACATTAAAGCATCAAATTCGACTAACTTGTTTACTTCCTATACTTTCACCAACTCCGACCAACGCACTCCGCAAGTTTCGGGCAGTCGAATTATTGAAACTTTGGGCATTCCTAAACATCAATTTACGATAGTTGCGACCCAACGAATCAAAGATTTTTGGGTGAATATGGATTTTGTCGCAACCAGCGATTATCTTGCGCCGATTTTCAGCAATTCGACTTTCAACAGTTACGTTTATCGGTTTAAAGGCAACCGCAAAGCCGATTTAACCGCCGGACATACTTTCAAAATGAACGGTGAAAAGTTGAATTTGCGAGTGTTCGGAACGGTGGAAAATCTTTTCAATTACGAATATTTTGAAAATGGCTTTCGCACCTTTGGACGGACGGGACGAATTGGGTTGAGTTTCGGATTCTAATTTTTTAGCCACGAAAGGACACGAAAAAAATAAAATAAAATTTCGGGAAAGTTCGTGTTATTTCGTGGCTAACTTTTTCCTACCTTTTGCATCCAAACAAATGTTATAATTTTCAAAAAACAGGTGAGATTTATGAAAAACAAAATTTGGTTAGCAGTTGGATTGATTTTTGTTGTTTCGAGTATTACATTCGCTCAAACTGCGAAACGGACAATTACAAACTTTGATTTGGAAAAGTATAAACAGCAACGAGAAAAATCTGATGCTGAATATCGCAAAACCTATAAAGAAAAAGGATTGCCCTCGCCCGAAGAATTAGAACGCAGTCAACAAGAAGCCAAACGCCAAAACGAAGAAGCCATTCGCCAAAATTCGTTTAATCGCCAACAAAATCAGGGCTACTACCAAATTCAAGCCAACAATCTGCGAAACCAAATTATAAATGTCGAAGCGCAAATGCGGACTTTAAATGCCCAAATCGGCACAATCCCCGCGCAAAATTCGATAGTTGTTTCGCCCGAACAATTAAATCAAACTGTTATTGTCGGCGGCGGATATTACGGAAATCGCGGTTACAATCGCCAACAAAACACAATTACAAATCAAGGCGTAGGCGCGCAAACCGCCATCAACCAGTCGGCGGGTAATCCGAATCCATTTTGGGGAACTCCGCTGTATCCGTCGAGCATTCAATTAGTCATCGGACAGCAACCAAACTATCAACAGCAACATCGCCGCTATCCCCGTCCAAACTACGGCGGTTATTACGCTTATCCGGTTCCTGTCAATAATCAAAATGTTCAACGCGGGGAACTTATTTCGCGCTACCGCTACCTTGAACAAGTCCGCGCCGGACTCGTGGCACAATGGAACAATTTGGCAGAAGAAGCACGGCGGGCGGGTGTGAGGATCAATTAAAGGCAAAAGTAAAAAGGTAAAAGGCAAAAAGTAAAACGACCTCTTTTATGGCAATAGATTTAATACTTTGGTCAAGAGATGAATTTTCCTTGTCAGAATTGCAAAATGTAGATGAATTTATTGATTCGGACTTGCTTTTCGATTCTGAAGGATATTTGAGTTTGGAGTGCGGAATTTTTGATTCGATTGAAAATGCAATTTTGTCTTTCAAATATTTGTTTGGCGAAATTGAAGATTTTGACCAAATTTATCAAGACAACCAAACACAAATTATTGATTTAACTGCAATAAAATCAAATATTACAACCTTTGAAAAATTAGAAGAATGGTATTCAGATTGGATTAACGAATCAAAAAGAGAAAATTCAATGGATGAGTATGGGCAATTTATTGGTTTAATCGGGTATGTGAACAGAAAGCAGCAAAAGAAACATTTATTTGCAATAATTAAAGAGTTTTAGAAGACAATCAACACTTTATAAATTTGTGAAACGCGGATAAAATAATTATTCGCGTTTCATTTTTTTGAAGATTTTAGGGGAAATAATGAATCACACATCTTTCGACCGTGAAAAACACACTTACAAATCAAATGCTTTTGACGAGATTATCAAAGATACGATTAGATTTTTCAATGGAACACCTGTTCATACTTTACCACCTCCGACTCGTTTTCAGGGAACTGGTGTTTATGCGCTTTATTACATCGGTAAAAGCAATTATTACAAGCCTTTATATGAAATAAACAGAATGGAGTTTTCGCAACCGATTTATGTTGGCAAAGCCGTTCCCAGAGGATGGCGACAAAGTAAAAATATCAATGAAGGAAAATTTAGTCACGAACTTTTCAGACGGCTTAAGGAACACAGCAAAAGCATCGAACAAGCGGAAAATTTAGATTTGGCTGATTTTTATTGTCGGTTTATGATACTTGAAAATAGTGCAAGTAATCTTATTGCCACAGTTGAGGCGGAATTGATTCGCCATTACAAACCGATTTGGAATACTCACATTGACGGTTTTGGAAATCACGACCCAGGTAGTGGGCGGTATAATCAGAAAAAATCGGGTTGGGATATTCTTCATTCGGGCAGAAGTTGGGCGGAAAAATGTGTCGGAGAATCATCAACGATTGAAAATATAGAAAAATTGGTAGAATTATATTTTGCGGGTAAATTGGAAAAATAATGATAAATAGTTTGGAATTGTTTTCAGGTGCAGGCGGACTAGCCAAAGGACTCGAATTAGCAGGTGCAACACATCAAGCGTTTGTTGAATTAAATAACAATGCTTGTAAAACATTGCGAGTCAACTATTTACCTGAAAAAATATTTGAAACCGATGTCAAGAATTTTAATTTTTGTAACTTTTCCAATATTGATTTGATTGCCGGCGGACCTCCTTGTCAACCGTTTTCCATCGGCGGAAATCACAAAGGTTTTGCCGATGACAGAGATTTGTTTCCGTCCGCGATTCAAAGTATCAGACAACTCGCACCAAAAGCGTTTATTTTTGAAAATGTTAAAGGCTTGCTCCGAAAATCATTTTCAACCTATTTTCATTACATAATTTTGCAACTGACATACCCCGAAATTAAGATAAAAAATTCAGCCGATTGGCACGAACATTTATCCGAATTAGAAAAAATTCACACAAAAGGGAATTATCAAGGAGTAAAATATAATGTAATTTTCAGATTGATTAACGCCGCAGATTTTGGAGTTCCCCAAAAACGCGAAAGAGTAATGATTGTCGGTGTCAGAGATGATTTAAATATATCTTGGAGTTTTCCAAACCCGACTCATAGCGAAGAATCTCTGTTATGGTCAAAATATGTGACTGAAGAGTATTGGGATAAAAACAAAATCAGCCCAACGGACGAAGAATTATTGGTCTTAAAGTCGCAAAAAGATAAACTAAGCAAAAAATATGGAATGTTCACGCCAATTGAAAAACCTTGGGTGACAGTCCGCGAATCAATTAAAGATTTGCCTAACCCAAAAAATAATTCTGATTTTCACAAAGAACATTTTTTTCGGGACGGAGCGCGAATGTATGCAGGTCATACAGGCAGTTACATTGATGAACCGTCGAAAACTCTCAAGGCTGGCGACCACGGCGTTCCGGGTGGCGAAAATATGATTAGATTTCGTGACGGTTCGGTTCGCTATTTTACAATCTTAGAAGCAAAACGGATGCAGACTTTTCCCGACAATTACTTTATTGAAGGTGCGTGGACGGAGGCAATGCGACAATTAGGAAATGCCGTTCCCGTTCAATTAGGCTATATTATTGGGAAAAGTTTGATAGAGAAATTATAAAGTAAAAATATTTATGAAAAACGGTTGGGAAGTAATTATCGGAATGGAAATTCACGCACAACTTGCGACAGAAACTAAAATTTTCTGCGGTTGTGCTACAAGTTTTGGACACGAAGCAAACTCGAATACTTGTCCTGTTTGTTTGGGATTGCCGGGGGCATTGCCTGTTTTGAACGAGAAAGTCGTTGAGTTTGGGGCAAAAGCGGCGTTAGCTTTGGGGTTGGAGATTCAGGAAACTTCAATTTTTTCGCGTAAGAATTATTTTTATCCTGATTTGCCGAAAGGTTATCAAATTTCGCAATACGATAAGCCTTTTTCTGCTAATGGCGTTTTGACAATTATGACCGCCGAGCGTGACGAAAATGGTCGGGCAAAAGAATTTAAGCCGATGCAAATTCGGATTGAACGGATGCACCTCGAAGAAGACGCAGGCAAAAATGTCCACGAAGGTCTGCCCGATGTGGACAAGTTTTCGTATGTTGACCTCAACCGCGCCGGAACTCCGCTGGGCGAAATCGTGACGCAAGCCGATTTTCGCTCAAGTTGGCAAGCGTATGATTACGTAAATCACGTCCGCCGCGCTCTGCAATGGGTGGGTGCATCTGATGCCGATATGGAGAAAGGAAATCTGCGTTGCGAGGCAAATGTTTCCGTCCGCAAAATCGGTGAAACGGAATTTCGCACCAAAGTCGAATTAAAAAACTTGAACTCAGTCCGCTTTATGCAAAAGGCGATTGAATACGAGATTGAACGCCAAATCGAAGCGCACGAATCGGGCGAGGGGGTGAACCAAGAAACTCGACTTTGGGATGATAAAAATAACAAAACTCGTGTGATGCGCTCGAAAGAAGATGCCCACGATTATCGTTATTTCCCCGAACCTGATTTGCAACCGCTGGTTGTAACACAAGAATTTATCGCCAAAATTAAAGCTGAAATGCCTGAATTGCCCGATGCGATGCGCGACAGATTTATGAGCGATTACGGCGTTTCATTTTCCGATGCTTCAACGCTCGTGTCGGAAAAAGAACTTGCCGAATATTACGAAACTACGGCGAAGGCTTCAAGCAATCCGCGCACTTCGGCAAACTTTATTTTGTCCGAACTCATCAGAGAATTAAATAGCGCGAATAAAACCGCGTCCGAATCGCCCGTTTCTGCTGAAAATTTGGCGGAATTGATTAAAACTTTGGACGCGGGGAAGATTAACAACAACCAAGCCAAAGAAGTTTTGGTCGAAATGTTCAATTCGGGCAAAATTGCCGATGTTGTCATCAAAGAAAAAGGATTTGAACAAATTTCCGATACGAGCGCGATTGAAAAAATTGTTGACGAAATCATCGCAAACAACGAAAATCAAGTAACAGCATATCGTGGCGGAAATGATAAATTATTCGGATTCTTTGTCGGACAAGTGATGAAAGCCTCAAAGGGTCAAGCGAATCCGAAAGTGGTTAATGAGATTTTGAAAGCGAAATTGTGATTTAAGGAAAATATCACTTATGAAAAGAAGTTGTTTAATTATTCTAAGTCTGTTTCTTTCTCTTACTGTTTTGGGGCAAACTCAAAACGAAGCAGAAAGAGTTCAGCAAGAAAGACAAATTCAAAGAGACAATCAGCGGCAACGCGACAATGAGGGAGTAAGAGAAGGGGCGAAGCAAAAACAAATTGAATTTTCGAGACAGATTAGAACTCAATTTCCAATGTCAGAGGAGGAGAAAAAAGCCGAAGAAAGACGAAAAGCTTTGGAAGCAGAAAGATCAGAGTTTCTAACTGAGCTTAAAGAAAAAATTCGTGTTCCCAATGAATACTTTATCAAATATTCAAATGTAATAAATTCAAAACAAGCAAATCTCGCTAGAATTTTTCCCGAAACTTATTGTGAAAGTGGTAAAACTGTAAATGTCCAGGAGTTGGAACGATGTGGCGACAGACCTCAAATTCCAGGCGCAGGGGCGTTATATTCTTTTAGACTTTTTGAACTGCCAAATTATTTATTTACCGATTCGATTAAACATTTTATTAGTCAAGCAGATATTCATTTTGTTGATAATAAATTAGTTGTTGGCAATAAATTGACGCAAGATATAATTGCGGATATTGGTGATGTTCCGCTTGAAAGTTTAACAGTAAAGTCAGATGCTCTTACTTTTTTGCAAAAGTGGAAACGAGTTAAAAATAAAGCTAAATTAAATGAACAAAATGAGAATTTGGCAAAAGGTATTGAAAAAGATGGCTATGTTTTCTCAAATTATGTTGAAGTAAAAAAAGAAACAACTTTTATCTTGCGTTCCATCGCTTATTTTGAAAAATATAATTCATTTTGGAACACGGATCGAATAGATGCTTTTCGAGTGGTTGGGCAGGAATCGGACGGGAGCATAATTATTCTTTGGAAAAACTTGAAAGAAAAAGGTTGCCCCAAAATATATGATTGCGGAGACCTAAAGTTGGCGAAATAGAGTGAAACTTTATAATAATACCGTTTACTAAATAGAAGTTATGCAATATAAAGTTTGCCGAAAAAGTCCGACACGCTTCAGCTTGTCGTTTCAAGTTTAGCAAGAATAGAGGTTAGGTGATTCAACCAGCTAAAGTGTGTTGGACTCTTATTGCATAGTTTCTAACGGAAAAACGTATAAGATGTTGACAGATAGTAAGATTTTGAAAGCGAAATTATGAATTAAACGGAGGTAATTATGAAGTCTTGGGTTTATACATTTAGCATTTTGATAATGTTAATTGGCAATGTTTTGGCACAAAATACGACTCCGACACCCGTGCCGACTCAACGGGGTGGACAAAATCCGAATGCAACGCAAACCCCAAGGCAAGACAATCGTGGAATAAATGCGGCATTTGATAACTTGCGAAGTGTCGAACTCCAAAAAAATGCCCCGAAAAATTTTGAAACTATTGTCACTCAACAAATCCAGCCACTTTATCGAAAGCCGAGTAAAAAAGAGTTAAAAAATCTGTTACCTTCCGAACCAATACTTACCCAATACGACACATTTCTCAAACAATCTGAAACAGGAATATTTAAACTAAGCGCAGATTCAAATTGTGCGGTTAATCCACAAGTCATTGTTGCCACAGAAAAATGTTTATCAAATGACATTCCGGGGGCGGGAACAGCGTTTTCTTTTCGAGTCAACAGTCATCGAATGTTGCACTTGTCCGATTTAGTTTTAGAAAAAAATGTAATTAGAACAGGCAGTTTGATGCAACAAGGCGTATTGGTCAATCTTGGGGATATTGATTTGGATAAAGTTACTACGCAAACTCCCGGTTTGAAATATTTACTTGAATTTAAGGCTGTAACCACCAATGAAGAGTTAGCAAGCATTGAAGAAAACCTAAGTAAAGGTGTTAAATCTGACGGATTCATTTACAGTTACGGGCTTTATATCAAAGAAAATACTACTTTTGCACTACGCTCGATTGCGTATCGGGGTAAATTTGAACGCGCTGTTAGCGGAGTTAAATACAACGAAATGGATTATGATAAACGCAAAGATATTATCGTTGTTTTTCGAGTGGTTGAAAAAGATGCAAATGGGGATTTAACCATTATTTGGAAGGAAGTTTCAGAAAAAGAATCGCCTAAAATAAAATAGAAAAAGTAGTAAAGTTTAACAAAAAAGCGTAATATTTTAAGGAAAATTAAAATGAAAAAAATCTCGTTACTCTTTATTTTATTTACACTTGGAACAATTTTCTCATTTGCCCAAGGCGGAACGCCCCAACAAGATGCCGCCAGGGAACAGGCTTTTCGAGATTCAAAACAAAGAGCCGAAGATGAAAATTATCCGCGAACTCAGAAAGTTTTAGTCTTAAAAAATAAGCAATCTCTAGCTGAAGAAGATAAAATAAAACTCGCGCCACCTGCCGAAGATTTGGCAAAATATGAACAGTTTTTGAACAATAAAAAAGCCGGAATTGTTAAACTGACGCAATTTTACGATTGTGACCGTCGCGTCATTAACATCAATAACGACAGATGTTTAAATGCTCCAAATACTCCCGGTAACGGCGCAAAGTATTCATTTACGGAACGCAGTTATTTTGATACCAATGATATTTCGCTGATTCGAGAATATTTTGTTGCAGGTGGTTCTTTGGGTTTGATGATAAATTTAGGAGATGTTTCGCTGGAAAATGTGGAATCGTCAAATGAAGCTAAACAACTGAAAAAGTTAAAGATAAGCCAAGAACGCACGGAGTGGAAACCGCAGTTTGATAAATTCTTCAACGGAATCGAAATTGGCGGGAAACAATTTAAGAACAATAGTCAGATAAAATTGAATAATACGTATCTGCTTCGTTCCGTAAAAAGCAAAAATTTTGCGTTTGTTGACACGACCTTTGCATTTAGTGTGATCCGTAAAGATGCAGATGGAAGCGTTGTGCTGATTTGGAAGAAAATCTAGCTAATTTCGTCAAGTGCAATTACAATTTAAAAATAATCAATCTTTTTTGGTATAACGAATTATGAGAAATAAATTGTTGATGAGTCTGGGGTATTGTGTATTCATTTCAATCGTTTCTGTTTTCTCACAGAATATTGAAAATCCGATGCCTGCTTTGTCAAATCGTAATCCGAATCAAAAACAGGAGCGAACTCTTCCCAACACGCAAAGAGGCGAGCGGCAAAAATCAAATCCGCGTAGCAACAACTATTTTCCGTTCAAAGTGAAACGTGACAAAGAACAAGAACAACGACTCAAACCGAATCCCGATGACTTGACCAAACACGCAACCTTCTTAAAAGATTCAAAAACCGGAATTTTTCGGCTGTTCAACGACCTCGACTGCGAATCAAATGTTTATGTCATAAAAGTTGATGAAGCCTGTCAAAGTTCGATTCCGGGTGGCGCGTTTTATTCGTTTCGGGAAAAAGAATATACGACGGCTTATTTGGCGGATATTCGTTTCAAACAAGGTTTGCTAATTTCCGACGGCGCACTTTCGCAAAATATGTTGGTCAATTTAGGCGATATGCCGCTCGAAAATGTTTCGCTCGAAACCGATGGAATTAAGTATTTGACGGGATTTGTGCCGGAAACCGTGAATACTTCGGTCAGTCGCCAATTTGTCGAAATCGTGAAAGGTGTTAAAGACGGCAAACACGAGTATCGAAAGGTTTTACCGGCATTTAACAACACAACTTACGCTCTGCGCGTCATTGCCTATCGCGGCAGTTTTTACCGCAATTTTCGCGGTTGGATTTTTAATTTGCTGGAAGGCGATAAACGGGTGGATGTTATCATAACTTTTCGCATTATCCGCAAAGATGAAGACGGAAATGTCACAATTCTGTGGAAAGAATTGGATCGTAAAAAGTCTCCGAAAATGGAATACGAAAAGAAAAACAAGAAAAATCAAAAACCTGCGCCCGTTATTTCAAATAAGACAATGGCGGAAGGGTAATGAATTGGGATTAATATGAAAACACTAAAACTTTTACTGATTTTGTTGGCAACAACTCTTGTTTGGGGACAGAGCGGAAGCTCACCGGAAGATAAGCAATGGCGACAGGAAATGACCAATCGCAATGGTTTTCCTGCAACTACACAACTTCCAACCAGTCCTTGGGTAATTTCGGGAAAATCTGCGACTGAAGAGGTAATGAAAAGTTTTCCAATTATCATTCCTCCACAAAATGCTCCTGAATTGACCGAAGAAGAAATAGAAGAGATAAACAAAGAAGAACAAAGAGTAAATGCTCTTCGTGCGCCACACAAAGAGGATATTGATAAATACAGCAATTTTCTAAATCAAAAAAATACAGGGATTTTTCGGTTATTTCCTGATTTAGGATGTGGCGGGCAGTTATTGGTAGATGCAAATGATGATTGTGCGAAAGCCGTCAGTTTAAGTTGGTCTTATTCATTTATTTATAAATATCACGGAAATTCTGATTTTTACGATCTTCGTCTCAAGGATCAGTCATTAATAGCTGATGGATTTTTGTCACAAGCTATTGTAACGCAACTTGGTGATATTGATTTGGAAACAGCTAATTTAAAGACAAATGGAATAAAGTTTTTGAATGATTTTAAGCCTGAAAGAAAAAGTATTAAGGCAAAAGCGCAATTTGCACAGATAGCCAAAAGAGTTAATGCAGATGGTTTTGTGTATGGGAAAATTGTTAAATTGGACGAAAATGTCACTTTTGGTTTGCGGCTTATTGCCTACAAACTGTCTGACGCAAATAAAGAAAGTCATCTTCAAAAAAATAAAATTAAAACCAAAGAAGAGCAAAAATTTCTCGCGTTAGAATATACGAAAAGAAAAGATAAAATATTAGTTTTCCGAATAATTAGAAAAGATTCGGATGGAAGCATAACGATTCTTTGGAAAGAGTTAGCCGATAAAAAAGCTCCTATTATCGTTTTTGGAAAGAATGAGAAATTGACTGATTTAAAGACACAATAAATGAAATTAGAAAACAAAGTTGCAGTCGTTACCGGCGGCACAAAAGGAATCGGGCGAGCGATTGCCGAATCACTTTTACAACAAGGTGCAAAGGTTTTTATCTGTGCGCGGGACAAAGCTCAGTTAAAAAAAGCCTTGGCAGAACTCTCGATTTTCGGGAAAGTTGAAGGCGAAGTTTGTGATGTTCGCAGCGCATCACAAGTCAAAATAATGTTTGATGAATGTGTCCGTTTGTTCGGCGGGGTTGATATTTTGATCAATAATGCGGGAGTCGGAGTTTTCGGCAAAACCGTCGAAGAAACCACGCCCGAAGATTTTGAATGGGTTCTGCAAACCAATCTTTTCGGCGTTTTTTACACTTGCCATTATGCGGTTCCATTGATAAAGATGCGTAACGGCGGGCATATTATCAATATTTCATCACTCGCCGGACAAAACGCACATCCGCGAATGGCAGCTTATAACGCTTCAAAATTCGGCTTGAACGGTTTAACCGAAGCGTTAATGCAAGAAGTTCGCCCCGACAATATCAAAGTTACTTTAATTTGTCCGGGTTCGGTCAATACCGAATTCGGCAACTCGGAGATTACCGAAGAAAAAGCGTGGCAAATTCAGCCAAATGATATAGCCGAAGTCGTTATTGAATTACTTAACCAAAAATCAAACGCACTTTCGAGCAAAATTGAAATGCGTCCAAGTAAGCCGCCTTCGGCAAGTAAAATTTTATGAAAAAAATATTGCTCATATTTTTTGTAATCACTTTCAGTTTTATTTCGGTTATTAGCCAAACAACTGAAAACTCAACTACTGCACAACTTTCCGTTTTGTCTGATGAACAAAAAAAAA
>ENA-OOOS01000002-OOOS01000002.1-human-oral-metagenome-genome-assembly--contig:-NODE-2-length-23086-cov-15.557211_pt1 | contig 23086 bp, 23 predicted proteins | sample MGYA00245256_ERZ501121 | MGnify/ENA primary metagenome ERZ501121 (study PRJEB25959, sample SAMN05335025) | human oral metagenome | host: human-associated | place: USA: California | collected 2014-04-22...
GATACGACTAACATCTCCAAAAACTGATTTCAAGGTGATAGAAGCCATTTCAACATCATTTCTAACATTGGAACTAGTATCGTACACAGTAATGGACCCTTCAACATATATTAAAACGACCATCTTTCCTCCAGCCCAAATGCTCTCAACTGTACTCCCGCTCAGAATCGAAATAGTTGAGATAATATTCGTGTCGTAGTCTATTTTTCGGATGGAAACATGTCCCTCATCAATCAAATACATGTTACTGAGAGTGTCTGCAGATAGTCCTGGGCACTGATTGATATATGCACTGGTAGCAAGTCCACCATCTCCAGTGAACTCAGTCGAGTAGTCCCCATTACCAGCGTAAGTACTCATGATTCCATCCTTGATTTTTCTTACTCTATTTCCCGAGAGCTCACCAACATACACCTCACCAATACTATTTCCCCACACAGCTGTCCCAAAGTTGAGTCGAATACTGGTGGCAGGTGCATTGTCAGTACTGGGTGCCGCTAATCCCGCACCTGCAAACGTTGTAATTATTCCGTTAGTGTCAACCTTACGAAGTCTGTAATTGTCGGTATCGCAAATGTACAACACACCAAGTGAATCGACCCATATACCTCGAGGAGTGCTGATTTCAGCCGATGATGCAGGACCATTGTCACCACTAAAGTCAGCTACATCTGTGCCAACTATTTGAGTTTCAAAGAGAGACCCCGCACTGAATACAATAGAGGGTGATCTGGTGGGAGACGATGTGCTTGCTATTATGCAAGGCAGTGATGCAAGCATGCTAAGTATAACACATAACCTGGCGCACATTCTCATCATGTTTTGGGTTGGCTCAGTACAACAGCCGTACTTTGAACTACATTGAGCTGCTTTACGAATAGATACTATTTTACTTGTACTTCTGAATATCTTTATTCTAGTCAAGTACACTGAGCAAATGTATTGACATAAGAAAGCTGCAGTTGTCTATATTGATACATAAGATCCATCAAATCTCACTTCAACACATACATACCGTCATGAAACTCATCATGTTATCAGATTTCTTCATTCAATCAAGCAATAATGCATCATGTTGTGATAATACAACATACTTTGATATGTAATCAAGTTCTAGAGAGGGCTTTCCTCACACCTGTGTGAGATATCTTTGCATTTCAACTCTGCTATCGCCGTTATTGACTACCGCTGCTGACTAGTCTGTGGTCAAAATTTCGTGGTTACGTCACTCTGAATCTTCAAGGTTCAAGGGCCACAACGTGCTTCAAGGTAGATTGCATATTCCAATTTCACTGGTTCAATCGTATTCAACCGAATTTAATAGCATAATATTAACAATGTTGAGAATTGTTGCAAGCAAACGATGCAAGCTGTCTGTGATTGCAAAGCCTTGCGTATGGAGATTGGCGTCTACAATTGCGAGCGAAGAGTTGAAACCTGAGCAGAAGCTGAGGTCTGATATTAAGAAGCTTGGTTCCATTCTAGGAACATCGATAAGACTTGACAACGAAGAGGTTTTCAAATCTGTTGAAGAGCTGCGTGCATTGGGAAGAGAGGTAAGTCTAGATTCATTTTTGCCTACTGTAGATTTGACTGACATTGTTGCAGTGGAGAAAGCCCGATGGCGATGTCCATGCATTTGATGAGATGGTAAAGAAAGTAAAGACTCTTGATGCCATCAGATTATTGGGAATTAGTCGATCCTTTGCAAACTTTTTGGCTCTTTCCAACTCAGCTGAGAATCATCATCGCATTAGACGACTCAAGGACAGCCTGACCAGCACCAACTATGATTACGGATTGTGGCCAAAGGAGGACTCTTGTGGAGGCACCATACATAAGTTGCTTAAGGATGGAGTGAGAAAGGAAGATGTCACAAAAGCTTTGCGCAAGCAGAAGGTTGAGATTGTTCTGACTGCTCACCCCACAGAGGTCAACCGTCGAACCATGCTACGAAAGCACAATCATATCAAGAACCTTCTAGAACAGTTGGACAATGAGTCTATCTCAAACTATGAGAAGAGGAGACTTGATGAGGAGTTACACATTGAGATCTCTGGCATCTGGAACTCCGATGACCTCAGAAGATCCAAACCCACTCCTGTGGATGAGGCCAAGCAGGGTCTTGCTATTGTGGAGCATGTACTGTGGCATGCAGTACCTAACTTTATTCGTAAGTTGGATGACATCTCTCGCAATGAGTTGGGTTCATCTCTGCCTCTCACTGTGGCACCTCTGAAGATCGCCTCTTGGATGGGAGGTGATCGTGATGGTAACCCCAATGTGACTCCTGAGATCACTAGGGAGGTGTCGATGTTATCGCGCTGGATGGCAGCGACACTGTTCAAGTCGGACATTGCTCAGCTTCGAGCCTCTCTATCAATGAGAAAGTGTTCTCCTGAGTTGGCGAAGTTGGTGTCCGAGGGCAGTCGTGAACCCTACCGTGAGTTGTTGAGAGGAGTTGAGAATCGCCTTCAGGCCACAATTGACTGGACGGCGTCGAACATCACGTCTAGTGGACCTGCTGATGGTGTGAATCATTCGGCGAAGAAGGACGCTTCTAGTGCTCAACCGCTCAAAAAGTCTGCAAGTTTGATGGAGCCTCTGTTGGCGATTCATCGTTCCCTAGTGTCAATTGGGTTGACTGACGTGGCTAATGGCGCTCTGATGGATACCATTCGTAGAGTGGCTTCCTTCGGATTGAGTCTGATGCCCCTTGATATCAGACAAGAGTCAACTCGACACACGGAGGCTTTGAACTTCATCACCAAACATTTGGGTGTGGGCTCCTATGCAGAGTGGGATGAAGAAACTCGAAGAAAGTGGCTACAAGTGGAGCTAGATAACAAAAGACCCTTGCTGTCTAAGAATTTTGATCTTCAAGCAGCAGGATTCAGTGCCAATGCCATTGATACTTTACGTACTTTTCAACTGGCCGCTGAGTTGGGTCCTGAGTCCCTTGGTGCATATGTCATTTCTCAGTGTCAGCAGGCATCTGATATCCTTGCCGTGCTGTTGCTGCAGCAGGATGCTGGTGTGGCTCCTGCCCTGAGAGTGGTTCCCCTATTTGAGACTTTGGATGATTTGGAGCGATCCTCTGCTACGGTTGATTCTTTGTTTGGAATGAAAGTGTATCGTGATCGCATTGGGGGTAAGCAGGAGATCATGGTGGGATACTCTGACTCAGCGAAGGATGCCGGAAGACTGGCGGCTTCCTGGGCTCAGTATAATGCTCAAGTTTTGATGAGTGACATTGCCAAGAAGTACAACATTGAGGTGACCTTCTTTCATGGCAAGGGCGGTACCGTGGGACGTGGAGGTAATCCAGCTCTGTACTATGCCATTCTGGCCCATCCACCTGACACAGTGCAGGGAAGATTTAGAATCACTGAACAGGGTGAAATGATCACTCAAAACTTTGGACAACAAGCCACTGCTGAAAGAACACTGGACTTGTTCACTGCTGGTGTGCTGGCTGAGGGATTTACGGAGAGACCCTCTCTGAAGAAAGAGTGGGTGGAGAGTATGGAACGATTGTCTGACATTTCGTGTGAAGCTTATCGTCAAGTGGTTCGTGGTGAAGAGAGATTTGTTCCCTATTTTCGATCGGCTACTCCTGAACTTGAATTGTCGGGACTCAATGTAGGCTCTCGACCTGCCAAGAGAAACCCCAAAGGAGGCGTGGATTCTCTTCGTGCTATTCCCTGGGTGTTTGCTTGGACCCAGACGCGACTCAATCTGCCTACTTGGTTGGGTGTAGGCGAGGCGCTGTCCTCTGAGCTGAAGAGGGATCCATCCAATGTGAAGGATATGTACGCCAATTGGCCTTGGTTTAGAACTTTGATTGATTTGTTGGAAATGATTTTGGTTAAGTCTGAGATTAAGATTGCTGAGAACTATGATACTCAATTGATCACTGATGAGCCATCCAGACAGTTAGGTCGTGAGCTACGCGACAAGATGAAGCTCACTACTGATTCAGTCATGGCTGTGTCGGGCCATCCCTTCCTTCAATCTAATAATCCTCTGCTCATTAAGAGTCTTGCTGTGCGTAATCCCTATGTTGATCCTCTCAATATCATTCAAGCTGAGCTGTTGGCTCGCCTCAGATCAGATAAGAAGATATCTGAGGAGGACAGAAAGCTACTTCAAGATGCTTTGCTCGTCACCATTAATGGTATTGCCAATGGCATGCGTAATAGTGGATAGACGTTGCTGCATTCTTGATCAATATTTGTAAAGAAAATTCACAGTAACATTTTATTTTATAACCTCCAATCTTTCATTTTATATCCTCCAATCTTTCATTTTTAAATCAATCAAATCCACAAATCAATCGTTATTAGTTTTGTGTAAATGAACCGCACATTCCTTGGTCACAAACTGCACAATAGTACTTAGAAAGCTTATCATTGCTATTGAATGGAATGGTATCATTGAGTAAGCTTGCAGCAAAAATATAGCGATTTGCCAGCCTACAGTAGTGCATCTTGGTCTTGCCGACAGGCAAATTATCTTCAAATCTTTTTAGAATGTCCAAGTAGTTGTCCGCCGAATTACGATACCAAGTTGCAACACCACCATAGCTGGAATAGCTTCCTTTGCGAGTTCCATCAGCTGCTTCAATATAACACGTTGCAGCCTTTTCAAAGGCCTCAATAGAATCCATTTCGACATTTATAAGATGTCTATAGGGAAACAAAACTCCATCCTTGTCGAACATAGGAAGAAGCTTGTCACGATACTGAGCAAATCCAGCATGAAGGTATGCTTTCAAGACCAACACTTCATGAGCTTGATTGCCACGCTTCAGAACGTTTGGATTGTCGACAAAAGTATCATAGTATCTTAAACCCTCCAGTCCATACTGAAGTTGGCCACAACAAAACATGTATAAAAGAGTGGTGCAATGATTCACCTCAGCAGAGAGCAATGCAATTTTGTCAGAATAGTTATTTGAGATATTAAAGCATTGACGGCGATACTCCACGCAATTTGCTAACAATTTACTTCGCAGTAGTGGATCAGCACATCGCACGCGAACAATTTCAGCACACACCCACCAAAATTTTGCTAAAACTTGCAACTCCATAGGATCACATAATTGTGGAGCTTTTGAGGCAAGAAGGTCATTCATCACACGCTTCACAATTTCTGCTGGACTTGCTTCACTGGCATCACTTACATTGGCACCAGTATCGGGATTATTCGAGCTGTTTGCCAAGGTAAGAGCTTTGGAGAGGAGTTGCAATTGGCGAGTGACGACACTTGCATCATCTTTGACATCTACAGCATTTAAAGTCAAAGCATGACAACTAGCTACCATCGACCTGATGAGAGCATACTTCTTCTCGTTTTTTCGGAAAATTTTCTCTTTTAAAGATAGAATGGTACATTCAACAAAATCTTCTTGTTCTTCAACAAGCTTAATGGCTGCTCGGCGGTCGGCTGCACCAAGAACATGATAATACTGGGCTCGACTATCGCCCAATCTGCAAATTTTATTCATTGCAAAAGGACCACAATGAAGGGCAAATTTGTTGATGACAATACTGCCCTTGAAACCAGAATCAGCGTTTCTATACACATCTTTCAAGGTTATTTCATCACTAACGGATGGTTTATGTTTAAAGAAAGCTAGGAAGCGTGGTGCATCTTTCACATCTGCTATTTGATGTAAGATATGTCTTGAATCGGAAATTTTAGTCAGACCAGACAGAATCATGTACTTTGCTAGAACATAATGATAGTATCCTTGCATCGCCTGAGGAAATATTAACCAGGTGCCTTCTGTTTGAAGAGAAACTTTCTTGAGAAAAAAGTTGGCAATGCATAATCTGTCATATGCGTTTGCAAGCGTGCTTTCATCTTTCAAAAGATTCTCAGCTTGGCCAATTGAGGCCGCAGTGATGACACTAACAGTTGTGTAGAAAATCATCCCACCCCACCCCACATACGACTTGTAAGTCTTCAGTTTCTCAACGAATTTCATTGGTTTGCGTAAAGAAGTTCAACTTTAGTATGCTTGTAAGTGCTTTGATTTCTCGATCTAGATTATCTCCATTCCGGAAATTAATAAAATTCCGGTTGGTCACAGTCGGACAGATAGAGATACGCATGCTAACATTTCGTGGTCAATTTGCGCACCTGGTATTGTAGTTGGGATTTCCTCCCATTCATTATTACTAGTTGTTAGCTGACCTTGCGTAAGACAAAAAGCGCGCAGTTTATTAATTGAGTATGAACTGCTCAACAGAGTGTAATTTATTGTTAGAGAATGACACGCCACAACACATTCACATCCTACCTGACTAACTTAGTACCTTGGCTATCTACAGCTGTTACTAATGCATCACATTTCTAGTGCCCTGATCGGGAGTCACAATGTCCACTGGGATGGTGGTTACATGGCGCTGGTCAACATTGACCACAGTCACAGGGATCGCAATGGCTGCGGTCAGATCGGACTCTCGATTCACTCCAGACCCACCACCACGAGCACTGCAATGGAAGAAGTACACCAATCCAGAAACAAACAAGATCACCAACACTACTATCAGTGCCACAGCCCAGCCGGCCAGAGCATCGTTTGACCCACCACCAGCGCTATCATCGTCCACAGAAGCAGGGTACATGTCATTCAGCAGCATCAGAGCCACTGCATTGGACCACCCAAAGCCTATCTGGGGCACATACTCACCTCCGCCGCCACCCACACCCACCTCAAAGGCATTGTACTTCTCGTACATGTAGCCAGTACGATCATACGCAACCATGCAAGTATTGAGCCAGCGATTGATAATCTCATCCTACCACACAACATCCAATTAATCAAATAACAAACAACAAGATAAGCACAACACTTACTGCTAAATTAAGCGACTGAACAGTATCGAGTGTTTCAAGTCCATTGATCGTGAACCACACCAGGGGTGCCCATGAGTTAGGCGAGTCCCACTGTTGACCAGTGGACAGAGTCGTGGTCAGAACACCAGCAGCTTGGATTAGGTCACTCGCCTCCAGTGATGCGACCAACTGACTCGCAACAGAGGCATACGTCTCGTTACTGGGTGGTAAAATACCTGCCCACATGGGGATCCAGCTAGCAATAGACACAGCGGATCCATTACCACCCAGCAGAGCGAAGGCTTGAGTAGTAATATTGTAGTCCCACCAGTGATAGTTCTTCTCGTCCCACATGTACTCATTAATTGCTTGATATCTGGCAATGGCTGCTTGGGTATAGTTAAGGGAGGCAGGGTAGGCATCAGAGGAGAGCCCACGACGCAGTCTGCGCTCAGAACTAGAAGGAAAACCATTTACCAACACACCAATTTTAGCAAGATTCTTCTCCATTCGGAATAGAATAGCGTTCAAATCAATGGGTAGGATGGAGATGGTGTCAATGGCGCTAATATTATATTGTCCTGTGATCCAGCGAGAGGAGTAGTCCCAGCCGGTCTCAGCCCCTGATCTCTTGTTCTGATCATAGAAATGGGCATACGCCTCAGTGTAACCAGGTATGGAAGTGTTCACATAGTCCTCTACATAGGACTCAGGACGAGGATCAGTATAGTTACTATGATAGCGATTGAGTGTGGCTCCACTGGGCATCACGTGTGTATGGCCGTTGGATGGATTCATCCACCATCCATACTCTGTCTGCAGCGATGCATAGGCGTTAATCATGAAGGTTTCCAAGCTAGAGGTGAGACCAAACTTGGCATACATGTACTCGAAGTAGTTTAGAATCATCTCAGACAGCACAGGAGGTTGACTGCGATCGATGTAGTAGATGCGACCTCCGTTGGGCACAAAGCCAAAGTTAGCAATGTCATCAAGCAGATTGTTAATCTCATATAGTGCAGTCTCATGCATGTCACACACTAGCAGACCTCGAACGATCCACCAACTGTCCCAGTAGTAGGACTCACGGTAACGACCACCCGGTACAATCATAGGATAATTGTAGGGAAGGAATGAATGTTGGGAAGGATTCTCAGTCACTGACTGATTCACTTGACGTCCAAGTACCAACCATAGGGCATTCAAGTCAGAGGCCCACGTCTTGTACGCTGGATTGGTTATACGATCAAGAATGGCAGGATCCTCGGAATAGTCTGTAGGAACCCACGAATCCAGATCACTTCCCACGGGAAGAAAATAATCATTAAGAAAGACTTCCAGAGCAGTGATGTTGGAAAGATCTGGAATCAAATTAAACGCAGCCATTGTGGTTTCAGGAGAGTATATCATAGGCATATCAACAAATGTCTTGCTATCATTGAAGATACCAGAAAGTTGTATTGTCTGAAGGACCGGTCCTTCACAATAGATAGTGCAAGCACTTGATATATATGAAGTATTCGATATCATATTCGTTGATTGATTATGAGATTGCTTCTATGGAGACAGATCTGCCAAGAAGTGTCAAACACAAAAAGATATGGCTTTGTCAGCCAACTTTCATTTGAACAAGAAAATTGAGGTGGACGAGGATCAAATTATTCTTGTAAAAGTGTCATAATTTATTCTTACAATGTAAATTCTCGAAGAGAGAGTCGTGATCTCTTTTCAGAGTCGTGGTTTAGAGAATGTCCCTCATATTCTGGTGTCATTCAATCAATTTCAAGATGTCAAACATAGATTGGGTTACTATACAGAAGCATCTGCAAGAAGACACCCTTCGAGAGCACTTCAATGGACTGTTTTCGACACCAAAGGCGGCAGAAGCTTACGTTGCTTACTGTCAGTATTTCTTGTCTGAATATTCGACCTCATCTGCAAGAATTCCCGAGATAGCTGTTTCTTTACCAATTTTGAGAATATTTCTACTATCAATACCAGGATATGTGTTTCGTTCTATCAAATGTGGTTCAACTGTCTTGGATTGGCTGGCAGCTATCATCTCCGAAAAGCCTATGTCTTTCGTGGGTCCAGCCCTTTCCAATCTTTGTGTCCTCGCGAAACATCTTCCATTAGATGATATAGTTGCTAGTCTGGCGACTAGTTTTCAAATGGCCCTTCATAGAGCTGCTTCTTTAATCAACGCAGACTCCCTCTCTCAAGACTTAATGAGTCTTGTGATTGTACTTCATCAGTTGGAAGATCTGTTAAACTGCATTGGAAGTCATTCTTCACTTCCTGTGGATGTAATATCTAGCACGCAGCCTGACATCACTGTCTTATTGCAGTTTGTTTGCTCTGAGCAAGTCAAGTCAGTCCCAAGAACTGAAGGCTTCATTGTTGACGTAGTAAAGCTCTGTGCAATGATCATGGAGATATCAGTGACCAGCTTGCGCAGCAGCTCTACTAGTTCTGATATTATCTACACAGAATCTGTTCTGAGTATGGCTCAATTGTTGGTAACTCTAACAATTATGGTGACTTGATTCATGACTGCTTTCACACGGCTTTGCATGGTTGTGTTGAGCAGTTGTTCATTCTCAGCAATAGTCCCAACAATAATAGCAGTGGTCAAGCCCTTGTGCTGTTTAACAAAGTATTAACCACGGTGTGTGACTATCTTAACAATGCTGACGAAGCTTTGACGAACCCGATGGAATGTAACAAAGTCGAATCAGTTGTGGGGTATTTGTCATGTTTCTTTGATAGTGAGAGTGTGCTCCATGCTACAGAAGATAGTATTGCCATCAATGAACTGAATGAGCAGGTGGAGGCTGTGGTTGATTGTGTGATTGCTCTGCAGCTAGCAATGAAGAAACATGCTGGCAAGCACAGAGAGCTCAAGTCGATGTACTCTGATATTCGCAAGGGTTCCATCGCCACTATGGGTGCTGTGTTTAATGGTTGTCCTGGCTGGGTAGCTGAACATCAGTCAGTCTTTTGGGAGGTGAGTCTCAAGTCTCTCATGACTCCGGTGCTATTCACATCGGGCTACAAGGCACTCAAAGACAGCGACGCCTTCCTCACTCGTATGTTGCAGTACCTTCACAGTGCACTACTAGCCGTCCCCCGATACAGTGCAGCGGCAGCAGATGACATCATTCAAACCATACAGGATCTGATTGATGGTGGTAGCTGCTATCACCTCTATGCTCATGCGACTCAGTTTGATATTCTATCTGCTCTGGTGACTGCTTATTCATTCAGTCCGAAGCCATCTCCTGAGAGCAACGCCACCGACACCAAGCTGAACTGGCAGATCTCCATTGTGGTGACGATGAATGCACTCCTTCACATGTGCAAGAAGCTGGAAGGCACTCACATCCTGTCTAGGGAGTTTTATCATGAGTATTTGACAGTGTTCATCAATGAATTTGTCACATTGACTTCTGAGGACGCCAGCTCTAGTGGTGTCAACAAGAGAAAACACAGCAAAGCAGCAGACTTGAAAGTTGAGTTGTTGCAGAGTGTTACCTTGTTGTTGATGAGTCTATCGGAGAGCTGCAATGTTCCGAAGGATGAGAGTGTGGAGAGACTATTGTTGCGATTGATGTCTCATCTGATCGCCATCAATCGACGATCAATAGTATTTGAGGATGACCGAGTGCAGGTGTGTACAGAGGTTGATTTGTTGGTCAAAATAGTTGTGTTGTTGAGCTCACCAGCAGAAGATGCTGTTGCCGCACCATCAAGTGTAGTTAACTGGCACTTGATATTGCTTGCTATCATGTCACTCTGCAACATCATTTGCACTCGAAATGGTCATGACCTCGACACTGACCTGACTAGCTGCGCTATAGCTCTAACCAGTTCCTCGGACAAAGGCACCTCATTGGTGATAGAGTTGTTGGACCAGCTGAAGTGTACCTATGCATCCTCACTGTCAGTGTCAAAAGTGCTGACGGTGGAGTGTGACATCATGTACGAGTGCGTCAGAGAAGCCATTCTCACACTCACTCATCATTGTACTTCTTTGAAGCCATCAGAAGTTACTGACAAGGTATTGCATGATATTTATTACAGCTTGCCTCTGGAGGTGAATCAACTACCTGCTCTTGATGCCTCTTCTTTGCAACAGGAGACAGTCAAGTTGAGTGTAAAGCGTAGCTTTGTGTACGATATTTTGTCCAATGTAAAGTCGTTGTTGTAACTTAGATACAGAGCCAAATCTATTGTTTCGAATCGGAAGTCATCGCAAAACGGGAAAACTACACACTAAATGTTTCTTTCGAAATTCGTTTTTTTGTCAGATTTTTTGATCTTTTTCATTGAAGAAGTCTGTAGTGCGACTTCGATTTCAGTGTTGTCCTAAGATTGCTCTTAGTAGGAAATATAGTTAGATAATAGCCTCTTGTTGTGAAGGATAATGAACAAATTGGTAGAGATAGAGAGCATCGCAATTCGTGCTCAAGACTATATCCATGTGTTTCTTCGAAATTCTATAACAGTCATTAAATCACCTCAGTGCTCACATTGCTTGTCAATGTTCTTCATATTGATGGTGTTAATAATGCTAATTCAAACCTGTGATATGAAGGTCGATTCTAGTGAAAAGAGTGACAAGAAAAACTCCAGCAAGGCAACCTACGACCCCTCCTTCAGTTCGCCTCCACCCAAGCAGGTTAGTCTTATCATTTCTTCGCTCCTTTTCCTATTTTCCCTTTACAATAGCCTTCGAGACATATCCAGAAACAAGTCACTCAACACCTGGTTCCTCGAAGTAATGCACTTCTCTTTGATCGTGCTCCCCCCGGCACCCCCTACTCCACGGTTAGTACCCTCACTCCAGACTCCAATTACAAAACCATTAAGACCCACGAGGCTGAGAACCACGACGACGATGACTACCACAGTGATGATATGAGTTGTGCTCCTAGTGAGGGTACCACTATGTCAGGCTTCTCAAGGATTGATTTCATGTTGTACGAAAATGAAATAATGAAGAATTCAGTTCACGATCCTAAGGTGTTGATTGGTTGGCGTGTGAATGTAAAAGGTAAGGGACCTGGTACGGTTCTGTCGATTAAGAAGGTGAAGTTCTCGTCGACCAAGTTTGCAGTGCAATTTGAAAATGGAACCATAGAGTACTTGTCACTGAAACGAAGTCAAGCCAAGGGACGCATTCCATTTACATTAATTTCAAATGGTAGTGTAGCGGGTAGTCATAATAGTGGTGTGCATGCGACTCATCATTGACATAATAAATATTGTAATACGATAATTAAATAATGTCTAAACCTAGTAGTTCATATCGTTTCTAAGTCATATCTTATTTTCCAGACCAGTAGACAGAAAAAACATAGGGAGATACAACTCATATATATGATATGTAGATGATATACCAAATATAAGCATAAACAAGCATAAATCTAAATCCAGATGCAATGTATGAACAGACATGAGGACAGCTGGTTTACACGAAAACAAAATTTGGCGGTAGGTAAGAGAGAAAAGTATAGGTAACACATATGGAACACACACAAGTAGAGGACACAAGAATAAAAAGAATAAGAATAAGACAATATCAGAGATAAACAACAGATAACAAGTAGCAGAAACAAGATTTAGAGTTACACAAATAGTCAACAATCAGTTGATAGATATGTACAACAATGGAACAAGTTATGAGTGTGACATCACAGTAGGTAGCAGTAGATACAACAATGTAACACATTCAACAGTTATCTAGCAATCAGTAGTGATAGGAAATGACAAGACGTTATTCGTAGATGGATCACAGTCAATCAAGAATACAACAACATCAACGAACAGTCAATCAAATCAATTCACCAAATACATTACCCATTGTCTAGTAGCGTTTACCGTTGCCCACTTGAGGACCACTATACATATTCTATAAAACAACAACATAGTTAGTCAACTACCAATGATTCCTTTTAATAGCTACCTGGGGTAAGGGTGCCCTACCATACTGCTGCTGTTGAGGTTGTTGTTGCTGCTGCTGCGTGACATACATCATTCCTGGCTGGGGTGGGGCCATGTACATCTGCTGCTGTTGAGCCATGGGGGCCTGCATATACATCACAGGGGGTCGAGACATGTTGTGCGGCTGAGGGGGCTGCATACCCTGCATGGGATAGTACGCACCCTGAGGTGGCATGAGAGGGACTCCACTGCTTGAAGGCATGGGAGGGAGAGTCGAGCGAAGGACGTCAGGCATTTGCTGCAGCTTCGTGACTCCATTGACTAGGATTTCTTGAACCATTTGTGATGCCAGTTGAATCGTTTGTGAGTTGGACGCAGTAAGCACCAGTTTGGTACTTCCGCGCATTGGATCAGCTTTCAATATTTGAATATTGGCTCCAGATTTGGTCATGATCAAGGTAATGTTTGAATTGAGTTTGCCCATCAACTTGGACAGAGCATGTGACTTGATCTCAGCAATCTGTTGATAGCTGCCATCGGTCAACTGCATCGCACTCTCCAGCTGTCCAGCGGTACCATCGTCTCCCAGTGCTAGGGCAGCACTCATCATCTGCACGGATGCACTCAACATGGGAGGATACCCCGAAGAGGAGATCATCTGAGGAGGTCCGCCGGCTTGCATCAGAGGGGGCGACATCTGCATCATGTGATGGGCTCGAGTCATGGGGACAGGCACATAGCCAACACTATTGACGGGGGGAATGATCGTCTGTTGCTGTTGCGGTGGGTACGGAGGATGTGCCCCATAAGACATGATGGGGTAGTGTGGTTGACCACCTCCAGGGGCCTGCATCATCATAGCAGAGGGAGGCGAGGGTGGGGCAGCCACAAAGATACCAATCGACTCGTACAGTATCTTCACTGCATGCTGTACACTCTCAGAGGATCCGATCACCGTAACCTTGTTAGTGGCCTCGGCTAGACCCGAGGGTCCAATATTGTTGCCCACCAACATGATCGGCGTGGTGTCGATGTTAATCTTCACTCCACATCGCAGTTGAACATCACTCACATTGGCTCCGTGTGGACCCAACAGACTCACCATCTGACTCTGAAACACATTCATCTCCTGCATTACTGTATTCCCACTAGAGGGAGGAGCATTTTGAAGAGAGCCATTTCTCTGGGTCAACACATTCTCTACCATGTATTTTGCAATTTCGATTTGATGAGCTGTTCCTGTGTATATGATCTTGTGTGGTTGACCAGGAGGGAACTTCTGATTCATAAGTATCTTGCATCCGCTCTGTCTACTGATATGAGTGACAGTGGCTCCCTTAGGTCCGATCACAACCTTCACCTTGTCAGGGTTGATGTCCTCCTCCACTACCATCTGACCATTGAGCAGTACCCCAGGCACTGGCGGGCTAATATTAAGAGCACTGGCTCCATCATTGATGATGGTTGTTATCATTATCTTGGCCTCGGCGATCTGTTCTGGTGTCCCGGTGAACTGAATATTACGATCAAATCCATCCGGAACACCATCTTGAATGATTTGAATACGACAGCCAGTTCTTTTCATGATCTCATTGATATTGGCGCCCTTCTGTCCAATGACTGAACCAACCTTGTCCTGAGGAATGAAGAAATCCTCCTCAGAGTGGGTCCCAGCAGGTTGTGACAGGTGAGGCATGAAGGGAGCGTAGTTAGTTGAACTACTGTTTCCATTGGCATCCAAATTTTCCAAGACTTGAGAGACGAGCTGCATAGCCAGGGACAGGGCCTTGGGAGTGCCAGTCAATTGAATTTGTCTGGGGATACCTTCAGGAAAATTTTGATCGATTTGAATTTTGCAACCCGATTGTCGCATTATTTCTTGTATTACAGCACCCTTTCTACCAATCAAGGGTCCTACTTTTGGTTGAGGACAGGCCATGTGTACAGTGATGGGTGGGACATTGGCTTCAGTATCTACACTCACAGCAACCTTGTGATCACCCACCGCTTGTTTCTTAGCAGTTCCCGTATTGCTTGATTCACTATCATCTAATTTTCTTTTCTCAGGAATTTCTTCCACTTTCTGACCATTCTCAGACTCTTCCATATTTAACGTGTTGTCAGATTCCTCCATCTTCAGTAAGAGTAAGTGTGAAGACCTCCTGCAATTCTGTGGCATCAAAAGTTGTGAGAACCCAGATTCCAAGAAAATGACCACAACCACACAATTATGAGATGTGTGTGTGTGACATCAATGTGTGATTGAACAATGTTTAGTTCCTTGCATAATACATACATGTAATAAAGCATTGGCAGGAATCATAATGAGAAGGAATCACAATAGTTAATTAATCAAGAGATGTGGATACCCGCCACCACAATACGAATTACTTTTGACACTACGAACTACACTGATAAAGAACAGCACACAAGTCAACTTATGGAACAGAAACATCCATACAAACAACTAATACCTCACTTTGGAGTCATCATTTTTAATCGTTCAAATTCAGAGTGACTAACATTAAGCACTGCTGGAGATAGATTCGGAGTATATTTGATGGATGTCAAGGAAGGAGTTTTGGACAATTTCTTAGTAGAGCTGGACTTCTTCATCATGCTCTCTTGAAGGCGAGAAATATATTCTTCGTCTGCAATCTCACTCTCTGATAAATGAGACTCAGACTGTGCACGAGGAGAAACTTCAGTCAATGTCTCTGCAAACTTAATGCCTGGTCCTCGACTATTTTCTCTGGATGGTTGCTTACTGGGCACTTTGGTTTCTGTGAATGATTCCTTCCAAGCAGGGCGACGAATGGTGCCTTCATGTTCCAGTATGGTATTCTGCATTCCATCCAAAATAGAGTCTCCTCTTACGCCTGCCTTCTTCTGAGGAGAAGTACATGAAATTGTTTTGTTTAATCTTTCTACTTCGTCGTGAATATTCTCATCCAAGATTAGATCCATAGTCCACGGACGAAGTACGTCATTGGGTACCAGCGAAATATCAAACACTTTCTTCTTATGACTCATTAATTTAGGTACCAAGACACGAGTAACCAATGTGCTTCAATGATATAATAATCAAGAACGTTCTCACTAAACACTCGAATCTGGAATCTTTTGCGGGAAAGGCAAAGTGAGCTCGAAACGGTTACATCCTGGCTGGGCCTGACTTTTCAAATCAAGTTTCAAGACGCCTGGTGTTCGAGCACACAATACATATCCAGAGTTGATTTGGTTGTATTGTTGTAGTCTTCCATGTCCCTTGCTATGTTCATCAAGTCTGATAGCATCCCACTTCAACACTCTCCTTCTCTACTACCCAACAACTTGACTTCGTCAAGTCTTAATACTTTGGTAAGTTTTGAAGCTGAAATACTTCCTTTTCTAACTTCGAATTTTAGGCGTATGTGCGAATGAATGATGTATATATTGTCCCTTCAGATAGTGACAGCATAAAAAAGGTTGTTCTTCCCAAGCTTAAAATATCTCAGGTGCAAACTTTAGTCTTATCATTAATGGCAAAATTTACATTGACTGTGATTAGATTGCATTTGTTAGAGCTGGTGACACCAATGCTTTGGCAGTATTGAGCAATATGGGAGTTCATGTTTGGTCGGTACATGGAGATACAATGATATTTCAATTCCCTTTGAGTGCAATGTCGGAGTCACATGACGATGAAAGCTTCATGCGTGGTGTCGCTGCAACGAAAGATTACTTTTGTGTTGGAGCTTCAACGGGAAGTGTGGTCGTATTTAATTGTGATCACTTTGTGGAAGGACACGATTTCCCATTGATTCACACTCTGACCACGGATCAGAATCCCATTGCTACTTTGGCCACTGGTGGTCAAATTCTGGCTGCTGGTAATGACACTGGTCGATTGTTTCTGTATAAGACCGACGAAGCCTTTGTAGAAGCATGCACATTCCCTGGTTGTGGGTATCCTTGTACAGCGATGGCAATGCACGATCACATGTTGATTACTGCCTTCTCTTCAGGTCACATTCGTTGCTATCGCACTGATATATACGAACTAACCATTGAAATAACTGCGCACACTCGCATCATCACTGGACTGGCCATCAACGCCAATGCCAGTATGTTCGTATCGTGTGGTCAGGATCAGTATGTACATGTGTGGAGCTTTCCTGATTTGAAGTCGAGAGGTGGCACTGCTATAATTAAGTTGTTCTCAGAGGTACTGGAAGATCGAATGTGCACCGGAGTAGCATTCCTAAGTGGGGACCGTATCGCCGTATCTTCGTATGATGAGGATGATCTGGTAGTCTTTAAAAAGTAGTCTGAAGGAACATGCATGTGTGGTAAAGCTTATTAACTTTATAGTACTTTGTATTTGTTTGTGTTCACTCAACACTGAGTTGATAGCGAAAATACTTGTTGAAGGTTGCTTTCTTGACTCGATTACTGTGCACAACATGTCCCTCCTATCACATTCTTACTGTTCTACTGTTGCGCAATATCATCTACTCAGTGGGTACTCTCATTCAACACATATCTTCATGCAATTGAATGGAAAGTGTGTATTCACACATCCAATGGTTCAAAATAAATCAAGCATCGCACAAACTATTCTACATGTCAAATGTTAATGATGTTCGACAACCTCTTCAAAGAATTTCAACTTTTTCAAGTGTTTGCTGGCATTGGAAGTTGTGGAGGCTGTCTCAGATGCCGCAACAGGCGATGTTAAGGCGATCTCCTCTTTGCTCGTAATCACTTCTACGGGTTCTTCATCATCTGCAATTGAAGAATCGCCACCCAGCAAAGGAGATCGTAGACTTCTCAGCGGGTTGAGCACATCGTTGTCAGTGGACAGTCTCGACCCAGTCATGGACATCGAGAGTGACTGTGACAAGGACATATCACCAGTCAACGCCATGGCCTCCTTGATCGACCGCTTGCGATGGAGAGACTGCTTTCTCTCAGCCAATGAATGAGCACCAACAAAGCTACCTCCGCGCGACAGCGATCTGGGTCTAGTACCAGCTGTACTACCAGCTGTACTGCCAGGAGTAGATGTACTGCCAGGAGTTTGATCATGATGGTGGTGGTCGTGGTGATCGTGGTGATGGGGATAGTGTTTGGGGGCCTGGATCGACAGAGAAATACTCACAAAGCGCACGGTGTCACTGGCGATGAAGGCCGAGAAGTCTGGGATGTAAGAACCCTCTGCCATGGTCAGGGCATCCACTCCAAGCATACTCCATGGGCCCTTCTCAGACATAAACTCATCCTTACCAGCCAGGATTGTCAGACTACCTGACAACACTAAAGTACACATGCTGCTCACTTTACCACGACGATATATCATATCTTCCTGAACCGGCTGCAAGGAGCCAGCGGGGGTCGAGCGCTTCATCTTCAAGACATTGCTCTTCTTGATCAAATCAGTCAAACCTTCCAGATTGCCCTCGAACAAGTTGCGAATCTGAGGCACATTCGTGCTCAGATGAGACACAATGGCACGTACTTCATCAGGGGTCAGCTGGTCGTCTGCCATCTTGCTGTTGCCCAGCAGCTTCAATCGAGCAAAGTCCATGTCTCTGAATTGAGGATTCTTGAAGAATTCAGGTTCATCTGTGAAGTCATACTCGTCTTTGATCTCAGTGCCTAAGATCTCCTCAATAATGTCCTCCAGAGTGATAATGCCAGTCACTTTATACGTCGAATCACCCTAAAAATAGCACCAAACATAACATCTTATCCGCCTCCAACAATGCACAACATACCCCATCAGCAGCCTCCACCACAGTTCTGACCAGAGCCATGTGAGCTCGTTCATTGCGAAACATCGACAAAGTCTCGCCCAGCTTGTCATCGTGCCACACTACAGCTGGCTTGCGACCAAACATCTCCACAAAGTTTCTAACTGGAGTTTCATCCTACGTTACATATTTTGATAGTTGCATTTACTATCTACAATCAAAACTCTTACCTCAACATCCACAAATATCAGATCCTTAGCTAGAATCAATCCAATTATATCATTGTGGTCTCTGTCATACACTGGAATACGAGAATATCCCGATTTGAAGATCTCAAACAGTGTCTGTAGGAGACAGTGAGGAAAACAAAACATTTACCCACAGAATCTCTTACCTTGGCTGACAGCTTCTCAGTGGCTGGAATCATAAAGGACTCATCAATGGGTGTCATCACCTCGCTTACAATCATTTCACGGAACTTCAGTGCCCCGCCAATAATCGCCACTTCCTCATGATGCATGGCACCCTCTGACTGTCGCATGTTAGCTTCCTCGTGCTGCAGGGTCATCATTGTGTGGATCTCCTTCTTGTTGTACACCGTTACTCCTGACTCGTGTCCAATAAGATAGTCGAGTACCTTGGCAATGGGCCAAGCTATGGGGAAGAACACCACCATCACACAGTACAACAGAGGTAGCAGATGAGCTGCTATCCACAATTGATTGGGACCTGTTAAGATGGAAGCAGGAATAATCTCTCCCACAAACAGGACCAACGTGACTGACACAATGATGGCGACAAATTCAGGCACCAACTTATTCAGAAATAAGGGAAGAGCTTCATTGGCACATGCATTCCAAAGCATGAGAGTTACCAACAACAAATGATGATTTGAGATCACAGGTAATATCTTGGCAGCGTATCGCTTCTCGTCCGCAGTTCCACTTCTAGCCTTAATAGTCATTTCCATATGATCCAAGGAAAGTAACCCCTAGAATATCATAAAGGCTGATCACAAAAGCACACCAAACAACTACCTGAGTCAAACCGGACGCCAACGCCGCACATATTACACAAACACACACAAGAATCACACTAGTCATATAATCTGAGCTACCAGGCTCAGCGAGATCTTCTCCTAACCCTCTCAAGTAATGAGGTTGATTGTTCTTTATACTATATCCATCCTGCTTGAGAGCACTCAGTAGTGTAGGTATTATGTCGGCATTTATCGTTCGTATTTCGTGAGAGATTGATACATCCTTCAAAAAGGATATTGTTGCGTCAAAATTCATTTGACTTTGTCAGGAATCAGCAAGAATGGACAGGAATCCAGGTCCTTGATATAACCAACCGCATTCAGCTCGACAAGAAGCACGTCCAGATTATTCTCTATGATCGCTAAATGCTCAGGAAAGAGGACTTTGAGAGACTGTGGAAAACAGACTCAGTTCTTTCAACTAAGAAATGGACGATCTTGAGGATATGTTCGGTGGTGGTGAGGATGAAGTTGTTGAGTCTCGGCCTGTGGATAGTGGCGTACTAGCGTTTCACACTGGAACGGAGGAAGCATTGTTCATGTTTGTGAAGAACAATTCTACTATGGGTGATACACTTGCAGTGCTGCGTGCGATTGATGAGTTTTGTTACAAGAGACACTGGATGATGCACATTGGAGATAAGAAGCTGTCATTTCTGTACGATGCCATTGATACTATGAAATCTCTTCATTGCAATGAAGCAAAGCGAAGTCTAGTAGAATTAGGTTCATACTGTGGCTACTCGGCCATCAGCATAGCCTCTCGGTTGGAAGCTGGTCGCGATATGTTATACAGTGTGGAGAATAATGAACAATGCTGTGGTTGGACTCAACGCCTCGTCGACTATGCTGGCGTTAGCGATAGAGTAACAGTGATACGTAATCAAGCTGGTAACTGTGAACAATGGAAGGAATGCCTTCAAACGACAACAATACATTTACTATTCATAGATCACGACAAGCGTCAGTATCTGAGTGACTTGAAGACGATAGAAGCAGCCGGGCTGTTGTCAACCAATGCAGTAGTAGTGGCTGACAATGTGGTCATGTTTGGACTCACCGAATACTTCGCCTATGTGAGAGACCCAAGTGGACCCTTTAAGAGCAGTCAATTGTTTGAGAGCACTATAGAGTATGCCACCACTGACAAGGAGAGAGAGAATATTGATGGAATTGAAGTGAGCATTCATCGGTAGTGTTGGTAGTTGTTAAAGGGTGTGTTCAACTCAGAATGATATCTTATTTTACAATCTTTGTTTCTTACCGCTAGTAAAAAGATCATTATTATTGCTTTCTTCCCATTCTAGTCGAGAGTGCTTCTGTCTACTACCATTGCTAACATCAAGAGAAGCCACCTCCATACTCGTTTCGTTGCTTGATGACGTCAGATCTCTTTTCCTCAGCACAAAGATTGGTCTATCAAAACCCTTCGCCTCTGCAACGGAAGCACCAATATTCTGTTCAAGAACAAACCCCACCTCGCTCAATACTCTTTCAAAGTCGTCTGGTCGAAGCATGATGCTATTGAAGTTTGCTTTGATGTGTTCGTTAATTGATTTATTATTCAAGTAGGACTTCCAGGGTTGAAATTCCAATATAAACAAGCCACCAGAGTGGAGAAGATGATAAATCTTGTGAAAGAATGCAACAAGACCTGCATCACCTTCATTTAGGTGAATCCACTTGACCACACTCAAGCACACGATGGTGTCATAGTGACCATCTACACTGGTGGATAAGTCATTCACTGTTTTACATACAAAGTGAACATTGTGGGGAAAGATTTCCTTGCCTATTTGAGTCTTTGTCTGAGCCGTCTTGGTTGTCTTTTGAGCTACTGATCTAGGAACGAATGCAAACGAGGAACTCGAATGGATTGGCTGTTTCGTTTCGCCGAACAACAGTCTCTTCAACTTACTTTGAGCATTTTCAATCAATATTTTGTCAATGTCAATACCTAATATGGATCTAGGCGAGTATTTCTTTGCAATATCAAGCGTTACAAGGCCTTCATTGCATCCAACATCCAAGCAAACTTTACTATCAAACCAGTCTTTATGGAATCTATCAACTCTATCATCTGCCTCTCCACGAAATTTATAGTATCTCCTATAGTTTCCTTTGTCTATGACTAACGACATTGATTAAAGCCAACACCACCACAGAGAATATGGCAGCATTATGGTTTAGCAAGTCAACAATTTGAAAAATTCGTGGGGATTACTCCAAAATTTGAAATTCAAATCATACAGTAATCAGTACAACAGTCAATCTATCTATTCACAAGATATATCAAGTAAAATTCTCATCAATTCGGTGTCGTGTGGGATAACAATACGTGAGCAAAGTATTGTCCTTCTTTCGGACCGTTAGAATAGCCAGGATGTACTCGTACTCTCTGGGTGAAGCAGGCACCACCACTTTGAACTCTGGCATCACCATCTTGTTCACATCAAACTTGTAGTGAGCCACAGCTCTCTCGTGGATAACTGCCTTAGTGATTATATCATAGTAGACAGGATCGATGAACTCTATTCGCATGCTGTAGATAATTGATTGACAAAACTTGGCAGTATCAGTAAAAATGTGAGATAGCAGCACCTCATAGTTGGGACAGGCTGTCAGTGCAACCAGTTGAATGGCTGGAAGAACTAAATCATATCCTTTGAACTCAGTTCTATAGAATACATGAGATCAGACGATGAAAATGGCAATTAACTTACGTTGACAGGAAGCATTTTGCAGTGATTTTAAGAGCAGTCTCGGACACACTCCACGTAAAAGTGTTCACATACAACTCTCCGTGCATGATGGTTTCCATCGTGCCTAATAGCCTGTCCTGAGCAGGCAGCAGAGGGTTCTTATAGTCAAATACCAGATTCGCCAGATCCTTGCGATACTCCTCCTCTAATGGCAAATCGCTCAGACTAGATGATACGCACACCAATAGAAGTTGCTTACCTTCGCTTCTAGTTCGCCGTATCTCCTCCTGCGCCTTCTTAATGCTTATAATGCTCTGTCTGGTCCTTCCTCCTCGACCAGCAGGAGGTGAGTGAGGGCTGTTTCCTTGCTGGTCGGGACTTTGAGGTGGTGATACACCCAGCAGTGGACTTGGACTGCGAGGGCCAGGAGAATGGTTATTACTATTATTGTTATTGGTGATGGCGTTTGCATCTTGAAACTCGTCGAGAGACGCTGTTGGAGTAATGCCGTGCACATCCTCGTACATGTGCAGAGAGGTATTTATCTGGTGGAGCAGACTCGATGATATATCCAGCACATTCTTCACAGTGAGATCGTCAGTGTCTATACAGTGTACATTTAAGCTAAGACCAACACTACCAATCGTTCTGCCTACCTTTAGGAGCTCTCTTCATCGCAGGCATAGCATCAGGAGGGTGAATCCCTCCTTGGGTTATTTGACTCTCGCCTCCCATCATCATGTGGTCCACTGAACTAAGTAAACTATTCTCACCCATGAACCCTTCGTACCCCTCCACCTCTGAGCCATACTCATCCC
>ENA-OOOS01000004-OOOS01000004.1-human-oral-metagenome-genome-assembly--contig:-NODE-4-length-17683-cov-34.886591_pt1 | contig 17683 bp, 17 predicted proteins | sample MGYA00245256_ERZ501121 | MGnify/ENA primary metagenome ERZ501121 (study PRJEB25959, sample SAMN05335025) | human oral metagenome | host: human-associated | place: USA: California | collected 2014-04-22...
GATTTTGCAAAGAAATATTTGGCCCTGTTGTATCTGTTTTAAAATATGAAAATTTAGATCAAGCAATCGAAAGTATGAACGACACACGATATGGGCTGCAAGCAAGTGTATTCACTTCTAATATTGATAATGCTTTTAAAGCAGCTCGTAGATTAGATGCCGGAGCTGTACATATTAATGATGTTTCTTATCGTTTAGATCATATGCCTGCTGGTGGACGTAAAGAATCCGGTCTTGGACTGGAAGGTGTACGCTATGCCATATATGAAATGACTCAACCCAAATTTATCTCGATGAATCTAACGCAATAGCCTCTTGAATGCGATGGCATGGACAATAGGTTAATTATTGTATAGCATTAATTAAATTGTATACAATCCGGAAGAGATTGTATACAATATCTTGTTGTTATGAGCAAATCGAAAGGCAATAGTGCAGTAGAAACAATTTCTTTGCGCGATCAAATACATAATAACTTGCGCAAGATGTTGATTCGCAATGAATTAGCACCGAGTTCTCGAATTATCGAGGCTGAATTGTCATCACAATTAGGGATTAGTCGCACACCATTAAGGGAAGCATTATTTAAGCTAGAGCAAGAAGGATTTATAAAAAGCAATCTGGCAAAGGGATTCACTGTGAACGCCCTCAGTGTTAGAGAAGTGCGGGAGCTTTATCCAATAATTTGGACCTTAGAGGGTCTCGCTATAAACTTATCTTCCTCACGTTTGCATAATGTTATTAAAGAATTGAAAAATATAAATCGAGATTTTGCAAAAGTAATTGGCAGACCCGAAAAGTCCATTGCCCTGGATAATGCCTTTCATTGCACTTTGACTAATCAATGTCAAAACAAACATTTACTGAGCCAGTTAGGAACACTTAAAAATTTAGTATATAGATATGAGTTCGCATATATGCGAGAACCAGGGTGTCCAGACGAATCGGTTGAATATCATAATCAAATTATTGATGCTATAGCAAAAAATAACCTAAATCAAGCCATCAAAATTGTTGAACAAAATTGGCGAATAGGCATGAATCGGATTTCGCAATGGTTAGATTGGTCGATTCAATAAGGTGAGGATCCAAAATGAACACTAATACAACTCATAAATTCGCAGTGATTTTGAATAAAAAAATAGACTCTGGCGTGGCAATTAATGCTGCTGCTCATATGACAGCATGCTTAGCTGGGAGAGCAGAAGAAATTGATCGCGAAAAAATGATGTTTATTGAATATGTTGATAGCGAGGGTAATAAACATCCCAGCTCTGCTCTATCATTAATCGTACTTCGAGCTGATAATTCTAATAAAATTAGCATAGCAAGAGAGAATGCTAAGGCAAAAAACATTTTGTTCGTTGATTTTGTTGGTTCGATGACGGGTGATACTTATGTGGAACAGTTAGAACGAACCAGCAGACTTAAAGAAAGTGAGCTAGAATATTTTGGACTGTGCCTTTTTGGCAAGAAGGAAGAAATAGAAGAAATCACGCGCAAATTTTCGCTGTGGAAAGGATAAACGTTATTCTGATTCTTCTATTGTTACTTCAGTACTCGGCGCTGGGCGGCCAAACTCATGCCAGGCGGAGCCTGAGCGTACAAATAATTCCCAATAGCGTCCTTTATGACCAGAACTACCGGGAGCAAAGGCTAGATCGCCTTCCATAACATTGAAGCTACCTGTAGCTACAGTAGCACCACGAATAATTGAGCCTATTTTTATTCTTACACGTATACCTTCTTTTAAAGAAGCTACCATTTTGTCGCCTGTTTTAATTGTAGTTTTCATATTACCGAATGAGTCTATATAAGCAACCGCATTAGTTGGAGGAGCAGGAATATTTTCTTCAATAGACAGTTTATGGACAAGACAGGATAAATCATCCCGAACAACTTGTCCTACAATAGTAGGGAAATAATCACGCGAACGAAATTGACTACCTTCTTCTTTGACATTTGTAGTCCATAGCTCTGAAATATCATCGCGCACAAAAGATAAAGAATAGCCGCTATTCACGGCAACTATCAAAACACCGTTATTCAGGCGAGCAAATAATAAGCCTTCTCCTTCGTTATTTTGCCGAGGTGAAGTACGGTCCTTTCTTGGCGCTGTATTGGCAAAAACTAATAAATTTTTGGCTCGTGAGTCTTCGGGAGCCAAACTTAACTGTCCTAACACAAAACCGGTACTAATAGTGTCAAATGATTTAACGGCTGTGGCATGTAAGCGTACATTTACACCTAGCTGTGACGAAAAGGCAGAACGTATTTCTGCCCATGCCATATCTCCAGGAGCATAGTCACAAATCAAATGTACAAAATCAATCATTAATTATCAGCTACCGATGCGTTACGAATACAATGCAATAAAGATTAGCTCTAATATTTTGCCTCAAAATTCGCCTTTCTATTCATATAGAAGTCATTTCCTTATTAATTTTATAAGATGATTAGAATGATCGATAGTAAACTGCCAGCCTTTCAAAAAACTCTGCCCTAATAAAGGAAAAGGTAAATTAGATTGATCTGTCACTAAACAAGTTAATGGGCCTTTAATAGGACCAAGTTCAACGTTATCAAATATACAAACGGGAGCCTTCATATAACCGGTTGCCCCTTTGCAGTTAAGGGTTCTACCAGTAAAACGTGGCATAGTACCCAGCTTCTTTAATTGAGTAGCTGTGAAAAGGCACACATCTGTTCCTGTATCAATCATCATTTGGAAATCTTTACCGGCAACTTTGACATTTACCACTATGGCGCCATTAATCTCGGTAAAAGGCACGTTATAGACATAACGACTGCTTGAATCGACTGTAATAGTCATTTTGTTATTGGGCAATTTAAAATTGTCGCTGCTTGCCGTTTTAAATTGGATTACATTAGCTTGATTATCTATGGTGTATTCCATGCCTTCAAAGAAATTGACGCCAAGCAAGGGGTAATTCAAGGGATTATCATTTACTTGTACGGGGAATTGGCGGCGCAATATACTACCTAATTGTAAATCCGCACTAATTAGCCAAGCAGGCGTTTGCTTTTGTGTTCCCACTCCAGCTACAGCAACCGTTGGCTCTCCTTTAGGTTGGTCTAGCCCTAATGACTTAAGATGAGCCGTAGAAAATAAACAACCAGCTGCTCCAGTATCAAATAACATGCCAGTTTTTCGCCCATTAATATATCCTTCTACTAACATCAAATTCCCGAATTTTTTAAATGGAATCCAAGTTGCTCTAGGCAAAGAATCGAGGTGTGCACCACGTACGGTACCAGAAAACTTTTGATTAAGAGCTTGAGCAATCTCAGGACGATTTAGTGATTTTTGCGCTTCGGCTCCCAATGGTGTACCTTTATACCTTTGAGCAAGCACTTTGTATATGACAGACGCATCTGCATAATCACCTAATTGGTGAAGGCAAATGGCTTCATAGAGTATTGCGTAAGCAATTGAAGGATTAGTATTTAGGTCAGGCAGCTGCTCGGTTAAAGAGAGACGGGCGTCTAATTGCGGAGTTAAATAGTCATTAAATAACGTACCGGCCTCTCTATAATGTCCAGCTTTATATTCTTTAAGTGCTTTTTGATAAAGCTCGGCTTGGGCAAAACAAGGCAAAACGGTATTTAGCCCAACAAGGATTAGAAGCATAAAATAAATCGAATAGCGGTGATTTAGAATAAGAACAGCCTTGAAAATAACACTACTAGTTAAGTTATAACATTTGGTTGGCTCATACCTGTAAAGTCACAGACTTTTGTTAAATCATAAGCCAAAGCAGTTAAATCGTGTAATACTTGTTGGCTATCTTGATTATGTTTTTTAGTGTCTGGTTCATATTTTTCAATATAAAGACGAATGGTAGCGCCATGGGTCCCTGTACCAGAAATGCGATAGACAATACGGGAGCTATCGGTAAATTTAATGATAATTCCTTGATTTTTGCTGATACTTCCATCAATTGGATCTTGATAGGTGTAATCCTCAGCCGAGCTAATTTCAAAAACACCATATTTTTTCCCTGATAGAGAAGGAAGAAGTTCTTTAAGATAATTGCTCATCGCAGAAGCCTTTTCTAAATCTACTTCTTCAAAATCATGTCGTAAAAAAAGTGTCTACCGTACTTTCTCCAATGGTCATACATTATCTGGTTTACTGTTTTGCCAGTAGCAGCCATTATATTAAGCCAAAATAGTATGGCCCATAAGCCATCTTTTTCGCGAATATGATTTGAGCTGGTGCCAAAACTCTCCTCACCACACAAAGTGATTTTATTAGCATCAAGCAAATTACCAAAAAACTTCCAGCCGGTGGGAGTTTGATAACTATTAATTTTAAGAGCTTTAGCAACTAAATCTGCAGCTTGGCTTGTGGGCATAGAACGAGCTACTCCGGTAATACCATTTTTATATCCAGGAATAAAATGAGCATTATCAGTTAAAACAGCCAGACTGTCGCTAGGAACAATAAACATCTGCGGTCCCATAATCATATTGCGATCGCCATCCCCATCTGAGGCAGCGCCAAAATTAGGAGCATCTTTTCCATACATCATTTCTACTAAATCGTGAGCATAAACCAAATTAGGATCCGGATGCCCACCGCCAAAATCTTCTAAAGGAGTACCATTGACGACTGTTCCAACTGGAGCACCCATTCTTTTTTCAAAAATACTTTTAGCATAAGGTCCAGTCACTGCATGCAAGGAATCCATGCACATCTTGAAACCCTTACTGGTAAGCATTTTCTGAATGCGGTCAAAATCAAAAATGGATTCAAGCAATTGTTGGTAATCATAGATAGGATCGATTACCTCAATGATCATATTGCCTAATTTACTTTCGCCCAGCTTATCTATATTTACATCAGGCTCATCTAGAATTTTATATTCAGTAATGACCTTGCTGCGTTCAAATACAGCTTCAGTTATGGTTTCGGTTGCTGGATTACCACCAACAATATTGTATTTAATACCAAAATCACCTTTTGGGCCGCCTGGATTATGACTAGCACTAAGAATAAATCCGCCGTCCGTTTTATGTTTACGGATTACGCAGGAAGTAGCAGGTGTGGATAAAATGGCTCCCAAACCAACTTTCACTTTGGCAATACCATTAGCTGCGGCCATTTTTAAAATAATTTGAGCTGCCTGCCTGTTAAAATAACGTCCGTCACCACCTAAAACCAAAGTTTTACCTTGGTTAACTTCTCTTACATCAAAAACAGATTGGACAAAGTTCTGAAGATAATTTTTTTGTTTAAATGCTTCTACCGACTTACGTAATCCGGAAGTCCAGCGCGCTGGTCATTATAGGGGGTGGTGGAGAGAGTGAGAATCTTTGTATCTGTTACCATGCGGCTAACCTTTGACTAAGCAATAAAAGAGGGCAATTAATAACTTTGACTTTATCAGCAATTCTTTTATTTGTCTTGCTTTACGGTTTACAAGAGGTGAGGTTAAAGAATTTTTTGGCTGATAGCAAGAGGGAAAATCGAACAATTAAAATATCAGTTCGCCTAAATACTTTATACTATAGTATGACACCATGGGTGGGGCGAATTTAATTTCGACATATATGCGAACTTTCCCTTTAATTTTGTATGTAATTCTAATCTCAGCAATCTTGAGCTCATCCTTCACGTGTAAAATCGCATTAGCCGAAACCGTTGGCACTGATACTACAATTAGTGCACCTGCAGAAGATCTACTTAAATTACAAACAGCTTCTTTTGATGAGTCGCCCAAACTGAATGTTTTGCCTCAATCACCTTCCAATAAAATAATTGGTCCAATTTATTTAAAGCGAATAATTCCAATTATATTAGAAACAGCAATCGATTCTAGATCTGTAAAAGTCGGCGATATTGTTTTTTCAAAATTAAAAGAAGATTTATACTATGGGCGACAGCTTATAGCCCCGGCTGGTTCTTTAGCCTCAGGCAGAATCATTTCTTACCGTAATGGAAGAACATTAAGTGAAGCAACTTTCAATAACGTTGATAGATTTAAATCTAATGCCTCTATAGAAATAGCTTTCGAAAATATTTACTCTAATGAAGAATGCATAATTTCAATCAATGGTAAACCAGCTCATCAAGAGCAAATGCATTGCGAAGCTGACGGTTTCGTGCATGGTATTACGGTAGATCAGACAGGTAAAATAGTCCAAGGTGGATTAAGACTATCGCCAGATCAAAAACATATTGCTAATGCCTTACGCGTCGTTAACTATATTCCGTTACCGGGCGGGCTTTTATTTAATATGGCCATGGGCTCCATAGTTATGGGCACTATTGGTGCTGCTTGCCCAGACATTGTTCTAAATAAACCGATTGACTCATCAGTCAAGCATGAAAGACTAAAAGGCGTTGGCTATGGTGTTGCAAGCAATCTACCGGGTGCTTTTATAGTTACTTCAATGATTGAAAAAGGTCGTGAAATTGTTTTGCGTAAAGGTGATGAATTGATGATTGATATTAGTATCACTAATCAATCTGTACCACTTAAAGAGCGAGATTTAGTTGTGCAGGCAAAATTGCTTAATGATGAAAACAAAAGTTTGCCCCTTAAACCGTTTATTGAATCACCAATGCCCTAGCTTAGTGTCCTAAACTAACTACCAAAATAAACGCCAGCCATAGAATCATGCTTCGTTCAACTAAGTCACATGAACGACTAATATCAGATAAATCCGGTATTTTACCTGTACCCAATTTAGGACGTTTTTTCAATTCACCTTGATAATAAATATCTCCACCAACTTCTAGATTGAGTGCGCCTGCTCCTGTTGCTACCGTTAATTCTACATTTGGGCTATTCCAAGTTTTAGCTTGTTCATTAAAGCAACGCCAACCATTTTTCATATCTGCTAGTATCATATAACTAAAAGCAGTTAGACGAGCTGGTATCCAATTAAGTATGTTATTTACTCTAGCCACCGCCATGCCAAAATTTTTATAGTGCGAACTTTGATAACCCCACATAGTATGTAAAGTATGCACCAGGCGGTATAATACCGCCCCTGGTGCACCAAACACTAAAAACCAAAAAATAGGAGCTAATATGGACTCGCTGCCATTCTCTAAAACGGACTCTATAGTGGTAGAAGTAATCTCTTGTCTATCCAAGTGTTGAACATCGCGATTGACTAATGCAGCAATATGTTTGCGAGCCAATTCTATATTATCGCTTACCAAAGCATTCTGTACATCTATTGCATGCTGTTTTAAGCTATGAGCACCAATAGCTAAATAGAGAACCAATACATTAAAAACAAAATCTAGAGGAGTGGGCAAAGTTTGGCTGAGAATGCCTGCTAAAGCTACAAAAGGAAGTATGAGAAGCGCTGCTGCTAACGCTCCTTGTATTTTGATCATTGTTTCTATAGCTCGATTAGACCCATCAGCAGGTTTATCAGGTTCTGGTGAGTCTGGCGTTGCAGGTGAGTGTCTGGTGATATTCTCTTGCCGATGCCAATGATCTTCTATATATGTTGCAAGACGAGCAAATCCTTTTATAGGATGATAAATAGTCAGCTCACCAAAAAGCCGATCAAGAAAGATAGCTATTGCCACCGCTAGAAAATTGGACATCTTTACAAATATCCTTAAAAGTTAACCCAGGATATCACATTAAGTTTAAAGATTTACAGTCGGACGAATTTTTGCCACAGCATTGTCACGCTTGCGGATCTATCTTCAATCTGAGCTTTAGAGATAAATACTCATGCATAATCCATCACCTATAGATAGTCAACAGTTTCTAGCAAAATTTGTTAGCAAATATTCTACTTTGAGCCATATTCTTAATCACGCTCCGGGCGGGGATAAGCATAGCTCTGATAGACCAAGGCTGCGTATAACACCTAATCAGCAAAAATCTTATATGTTTGCTCCTGATACTTTATCCTGGATAAAAACATGTGCCATTAGCACCATATCTAATAGTGCCGTCCATGAGTGTATTGTCTACAAAATACCAATTCTTGGTATAACCAATCGGTCATTACCGAGTTGCAAATCTGCCGGCTTGAATTTGTTTAAAACAACTGTTAGCATAATCGCTCACAGAAATGTGAAAAATCTTGATCAATGTATGATTGAGTTTGGTCCACGTTTTCCAATTAGTATAAGCAAATTCAGTGAGGAACTCTGTAGACAAATGTATCTATTGAAGCCTCATGTGAAAACAAAAGGAAGAATGATATTTCTTTGTTCAGATATATCGAATATTGCATCAACTACCGATCTGCAAACATTACACTTATCAGCAACAAAAGTGATGCCGGTAATAAATATTGATTGGTTAGATCCCTATTGCGATTGGGATTTATTATGGAATCCTTGCTCTAAATTAAAACCAGTAAAATCTAAACTCGAAAACAGGCTTATACACTTGCTGGACAAATTAATTCAAAAAATTTGTGCCAGCCAATGTAATGTGATTATTCAACGCACTAATTCTTTTTTTGATGAAACCTATTTGCCTTATCGGAAACAAAACGATTTGCCTGACTTAAATAAAATCATTTTTGCACCTGGACCTGCAACCAAAATCAATACACTATCAAAAATATTGAACGCAGAAACTAATTTGCTCAATTATATTGGTGCTCAAACTGATTCACGTGCCAATAGAAAGTTGAGTGAAGCAGGATGGCTTCCGGTTAATATCTAAATGTGCAGAACACAATTAGTTTATTTAGAGCCTGGTGCTGAAGCAATATGTCCGATAGAAAATGGCTCTAAGATTGCTGGATCTAATTCATTAAACCGTTTGTTAAATTCGTCAGCTAGCATTGGCTCTTTATCACGTGCTTCTAAAACGGGTTTACCTTTGGCAAAAACTGGATTACCCCAAAAATCAGCTTGTTGAGTAGTTGGTTTTTTCCAAGTTTCATAAACAGGCTTACCATCTTTAGTTCCTGTTTGTATTTGCCACATTGAGACTGATCTAAGTACTCTATCCCCACTAAGTGGCCCTATGCTGCCGTAACCGTGATAGCCTTCCATATCGGCAAGCTCAATAGCTTTAAAGTGTTTTCCATCCTTAGTTACGCCTTCTTCTCGACGAACAACTTTGCGCGAGGTGTCTGTACCTGCTAAGACACCGCCGAAATCTTTTAAAGGATCTTTGATACCAAAAGGTTTTTCAAAGCTTTCTTTTAACACTCCTGTTTCTGGATCCCAACTTTTTTTGTATGAGGAATATTGTCTTTATAAGTAAATAAAGAAAGTTTCTTTCCATCTTTTTTATACTGATCACCTGTAGGCTTTGGCCAGCGGACCTCAGCACTGGGAGCAGCTGTTTCGCCAGCAGATACAGTTTCTTTTCCAGAACTATCAAGACGTGCAAGTCCTATAACTAGAGGTTTATCTTGGTTAAATAACTCATTACTGTACTGGTTTCTGAAAGCTGCCGTAGTTTGAGTTTCGGTGCTTTGTAATTGACGCTCGAAATTTGTTTGTTTTTCATCTGGACGAGGGGCCGTATTTCCGTCTACCATAGTAAATGTTTCCTGTTAATTTCAAGCAACTTGTTTGACTGCAATCAAAAGGATTAAATTATATGCTCGCCATAAGTAAAGTCAAGACAACTAGCAACCTTTGGGCTATAGCGGCCCATATCGAATGACATTTAATCAATTAAAAGATTAAATGGGCTATTTTGCCTTATCTTCAGACAGTATATGAGCAGCTGTCTCATCTCTGTGCTTAGTTAAATAAGGCATGAATGGCGTGCCACCAGTGCCTACAGCATGGGGATTAGTTTGGCTGGATTCATATTGCTTGAATATATATTCATTGGCATATTCCAAATGTTTGCTGCGGAAGAGCTCCATCCAATGAACACATTTATTGTAGATATTTTCCAACGATTTATTTTTGCCGCTTCTTTCAATAACCAATTCTCTAATGGAAGAACCTTTCTCTATAGCGGCTATAAAAGCTCTATGCTTTGGTGGCATATAGTCTTTCATTTCGTTTAGATAATGCCGCATATAATCATCTTTATGTTCTATGCCTAGAGCTGCATCTAAAGAGGGAATAATAGAACTTTGGGCACCAGTCTCACCACGAAAGCGTTGTGGTTGTCCATTGTAATCAGATACATCTGAATAAAGAAGTCCTTCAGTAAATAAAGGGTGATCGCGCCAACCATGAATATATGGACGTACCCGATGATAATAAATATATGGATCACATTTTTCAGGCATACGCAGCAAGCTTGTGTACATACCATGTAGTGCTCTTTCCATTGTTTGCAATTCTTTTTCAAGCACTGCTTCATTTTTTTCTGCCGCTGCTTGTTGAGCAGGAAAAATGGCAGCTAAGGCTGGACCAGCTTGTGCTTCAATTTCTAGATGTACCAAAATAAACCACTCTTCATCAACTCCGCCCAAGAAGTTTTGAATCAAACAAGTATTACCCAGTGCCATTTTTTTATCGGTGGTTATATGACGCCAGTTATGTAACATGTAAGAAGCGTAAGATAGAACAGCAGGTCTTTCTAGTTTTTTTGAAACTTCATACCAAGGTACCGCTAAAGATGCTGGTATCGATTGTGGTGGCGTTTTTTCTCCCCATACATAAGCGTGCCCTATAAAAGAAAAAGCCAACATTGCTCTTTCCCGCTCGGCAGTTGTTTTCAGCCCTTCAATACCAACCACAGGCATAGCTTTTACGAACTGCTTTACTTGTCCAGCAACCATTAATTTAGGCAATTGTTCAGCAATTTCACACCAGCCCCCTAATACAGGAGGCATAGCAATTAAAGGATCTTGCCCTGGCAAAAATCCGCGTTCAGCATCCACATCATAGGGGGTAAGTAATGCTTGTCTTTTATCTTTATCCAAACTACTTAGCTCCTTTCTTTTCAACTTTTAGATTTTCAATTATACTCTTTCTTTATCAATCAGCTTTATCAATCAACTTGCAAGGAGGCTTTTATACTTGCTACAGTTTTATACACTATAATCAGTCAGGATTTTTATGCAGAAAATAGAAGAGAAAATACAGGTAAGTTTAGTAGTGAGACTAAAAGCAAAGAAGGGGATGGGCACAAAGTTAGAACAAGCAGCAATTAAACTCATTCCTCTTACAAGAGCCGAGCCTGGCTGTATAGAATACAATTTCCATGTTAGCTTGCAAGAACCAGATTCATTTTTGTTTTATGAAAATTGGACTGATCAAATAGCTCTCGATAAACATCTCAAGATGCCTTATTTAGTCGAGTTCAAGTCTCTGTTGGATGAAATATTGCAAGAACCGCCAGAATTCACTTTCTGGAATATGCAAAATTGACAAAAGATTGGCACAGATTACTTAGAAATAATGCATATAGCTGGTTGCCGGAATTGGCAAGAGCTCTTTGCTGCTTTGGCCATTGATAAAATAACCTTTTACCTCAGTATCAGGACATACTAATGATTCACAGATTTTCATTAAGCGGAATTCTGCTCTTATCCTTCTTTCTAGCTGTACAAACGCCCTCATTATGCGCTGAGAAATTCAAGAAAAGACCTGGGATTAGTCGCTATGTACAAATTCCTATTTTGTATATGACAGATAGAGGGTTTGCCAAAAACAATTTTCTTAATCAGAGAAAATTGGAAGAAGGATCTATTTATGATGTTTTTAGTGGAAGTGCAGACTGCATAATTGAAAATCTACAATATAAAACTTTGACTCCGGCACAAGAAAAACTTGGCTGGCAATATTTAAATAAATTGCCAAAAAATCAGGTTGTAGAAGCACAATTAACTGAGTCAGGCAAGAAAGGAGTTTATACACAATTTGGCAAAAAACTTGTTCAAATAGCCGAAAATACAGGCCATAAAGAGTTTTTTATGAGTGTGCATGGGTTCAACAATCCATTTGATGGTAGCGCTAAATCTGCAGCTAAACTAGCTTATGCGGTAGAACGTCCAGTAATTTTGTATAGCTGGCCTTCAGCAGCACGCATTGTTTTGTATGAAGTAGATAGCGGCAACAACGAATGGAGCCAAGAACACTTCAATCGTTTGATGGAAGAACTTATTTATACTAAAAACAAACACAAGCTCAGATTTTCGTTGGTGGCACACAGCATGGGAAATAGATTAGTGATAAGAGCTGCCGAGGTATTAAAAGGTCAACGTTTGTTCGAACAAGCTTTCTTAGTAGATCCTGATATGGATGCAGAAACATTTGTCCATTATGTTGCTCGTTACGCTGTAGGTGGAATCGAAGAGCTGGAAGTTATGGCAAAAGCAGATCCTGCGGCAATTTCTGATGAACATTCAAATGTTCCTGAAAATTCAGAAGGCAAATTGCGCATTCTTTTCTCACATCATGATAATGCATTACCTATTGTGCAATTGTTATTTGGTGGTGGATATACACGTTTAGGACAAGGAGCAGATACACTTTTATCTGCGGTTTTTGATCCAGACTCATTTTCCAATTTTCTGCAAAGTACAGTTGAGTTGTTCCAGGATGATGATAATGATGATGAGTCAAAAAATAAAACAGCAAATAAAAAGGAAGATGCTCAATATTTTAAATTAGCCAGAGCATTTGAATGGATTGACTATACAGTTCTAGACCATGGCATATTAGGACATACGATACCTTTTGAATTAATAGCCAATTTATGGTCCACAGGTAAGCCAGGGCAAGGATTAGCATTAGTAACCACTGAAAATAAGTCGGTTAATCGTTTCACCCGTTTTGCTTCTCGTGTATTGAGACAAACCAAGCATGTTGGGGATGTAGGGCAATGCGAGAAAGTGGTATTTGCAAAAGATGTAAAGGCCAAATTCATATCCGCTGCTCATTAGGTGTCTCGTATATTCAAATGTAAGCGCTAATAATTAATATCTATGGACTTCTAATAGGCGATCTCATAAAATTCTCACAAATTTTCCGTAATCTTGTAGAGGCAGTCTATGCATTCCAATTCTGGCTTTAAAATCATTAGCAATAAAAATGGCAGCAGAAATCGAACAAAAACCTCCTTTAGAAAAGGATGGTCCTAAAGAAAATAGTCAATCTAGCGACGCTTTGCGCCCTAATTTGGATGACTATCAGAATTATGCCAAACAAAATCAAGAGACAGGCGGTCAAACTAGTCTTGAATCTGACCCTGCCGATTTATCAGATAATAGCTTGGTTATAAGTCCCTTATTTGGACGTGATAACAAATCGGGGCAGGTTAGCCAAAGAGATAGCAAGAAAGATTTAGACAATACAAAGGAGGACCTGGAAGACAAAGGAGATACGGGACTCGATTCTGAGACTCAAAGAGCAAAGGATGATTTTGTCCAAATTATGACTGATCGTTTTAAAGACGATCCACGCTCACTAGACAGTACCTATTTTGCTCAAAAATTAGAAGAAATGGATCAACGTATATTGCATGAAAGAGTGCAGCGCGGGGATGGTTCTTTTGTAGATCAACAAGAACAATTGGCTGAAGTATATAGAAATTTAAGCCGCATAGGCACTGAAGCTGAAAAACTTACTTATAAAGCAAAGGATGGTAGTGAACGTCAAGTTTATAGCGAACCTTGGATGGTTAATAATATTTTGGCCAGCTCTATTTTAAGAAGTGCTGACCCAATTAATTTCTATAATCAAGGAGCTAATAATACATGTGCTGCTGAATCAATTAATAGACAAGGAAATCAATTATTAGCTGGTGAAGATTCAAAAACAATAGCCGATATTTGTACTAAAGGAGAATTCGAAGCCAAAGATATTCAAGGTAATAGCTTCACCTGTACGGTAGATAAAAAAAGCTTGGCCTTAGACAGACAGGCACAACAAATTTATTATCAACCAACCGATGCTCGTGATGCTTATGGTCAATTAGGTGATATACGCACAGCACAGCTAAATTTGGATCTTATGAGCCGTAGAGAATTTAGTGCAAAAGGTTATGAAGGCGGCGAGGGCCGCTATGTTTATAAAAAAGTTTCACCTACTAGTCAAAGAGATACCGGCGAAAGAGTGGTGGATACGATTAAAGATAAAGTCATCGCTCATTCACCTTGTCTTGATGCCAGAGGCATGAGCGATGTTAAACAGTCTTTGTTTGGACGCTATATAGATCCTAATTTCGCTAAAGATACAACTATAGTAGCTGGCAATGCTTTTAATGTTTCTAATGTCACAGCTGTTAGCAGCGGTACTCAACTAAAAACACATTTAGCGCGCCTGGAAGCGAAGGGGTGGGAGCTATCAACTGTAGGAACTCATGTTGGTAATTATGTAGCTAGGGACAATGCTTTAGGTGGAGCTCAAGGCTGGCATGCAACATCTATGCAATTAAATGACAAAGGTGGAGTAGACTTTATCAACAACTGGGGTGGTGCACACAATTATAAAAATCTCAATGCTGAGAGGCTTTTTGCTTGGATGCATGCCCCAGCCAGTGCTTCTGCAGCTGACAGAAGGCGTGGAGATCATATCTTTAATCCAGACGGCATAGACACAGACAGAGAAGGTAATCCTGTACGTGCTGAATTAACTGACAAACAGAATAAAGCTGATCTAAATAAGTCGAAAGACGAAGATGAACAGTTAGCTCAGCTTAAAAAAGCACATCAAAGAGAAGAGGAAGATCGTTTTAGAGAGCAACAATATATTCGCACAAGAGTTACTGAAATTGAAAGTAGATTAGCTAGCCTCTCTCACGATAGTCCCCAAAAAACTCAATTGCTCGCTCAGAAAAAACTGCTTGAGAATAATTCAAACATTACTTAAAGCCATTCAATTGATTTAAGACTTTCTTGAAAAACTGGTAGGTATTTTCTATATAATTCGTCATTTGGTGCTTGCAAATAAACTTCTTCAATCCGCGATTCAGGCTGGCGCGGATTAGTATCTATAAAAAAACCACAAAATAAATTCATAATTTCCTTGTCTTCCGGATTAGAGAAATAACCTCGCACAGCTAATACTGGCTTTTTGTTCCAGAATAAAGCTTCTAATCTCGATAATTGAAAAGGCGGTCCCTGCAGCCCCTTTTGTGTATTAACTATTTGATTATTACCTGCATTTCCTAAAGGAACTTCAAGGCTTTTTATTAATTCGATATCGGCTGGCGATAATTTGTTTTTGCTGTCTAGATCAAATAGTAAAGAAGGTGCACTTTTAACCACAGTGCGAAAGATTTGTGCGGATATTCCAGTAACAGGTAATCCCCGATAAAATAATTCTATGCGCACCGCTGGCTCATCTTTTGGAGCGAATGAACGAATAGTTTGAGCATTGATACCGCCTTCTACTAAATCAACTTCTATCCAGTTAGAAGGTAGGCTTAGTGATCTAATATAGTGATAATTGATTATTCGCAAACTAAGCAATAACTTTTGTTTGGTGTGGGAATACTTCGTACACTGTGTCTTGCACTTTCTTTAACAAAGCAGCAAAACCTAAGCGTTTAAGAGCAGATATAATCATAGGATTAGGTACTTGTGAAACAAGCCAAATTAAGTCTTCTTTGCGAACAAGTTCTGACTTATTTAAAACAGTAATAATTGGTTTATCTATAGCACCCAATTCACTTAATACGTCATATACACTATTAATTTGATCTAAAGCATGTGGATGCGAAGCATCTACAACGTGCAACAAAATATCAGCTACGGCTACTTCTTCTAACGTAGAACGGAAAGCAGCTACTAAAGGTGTAGGTAATTTTTTAATAAAACCTACAGTGTCACAAAGTAATACTGTACTTAAATCGGGCAAAGTAGTTTTTCTAGTTGTAGGATCTAAAGTAGCAAATAATTTGTCTTCAACAAAAACTTTGGATTTGGTTAAAGCGTTGAGTAATGTCGATTTACCTGAATTGGTATATCCAGTTATAGCCACTACAGGCACATGGTTTTCATTGCGCATACGCCTTTGAGTTTCGCGATAATTTTTAATTCTGACAATATCATTTTCTAAATGAGTTATACGTTGACGAATACGGCGTCTATCTATTTCAAGCTTAGTTTCACCAGGGCCTCGTGTACCAATACCACCACCTAATCTACTCATGGCAGTGCCTTTGCCAATTAGACGTGGTAAGAGATATTTAAGTTGAGCAAGCTCGACTTGCAATTTACCCTCATGTGTATGAGCACGCTGAGCAAAAATATCTAAAATTAATTCTGTACGATCAAGCACCTTGCAAGCTAGTACTTTTTGTAAGGATGTATGTTGTTGTGCACTCAATTCATGATCAAAAATTACTAAATTAGCACCAGTCTCTTGCACTAATAAAGCTAATTCTTGTGCTTTACCAGCTCCTAAGAAAAATTGGGGATCTGGATCACGTCTAGTTTGTGTAAAACGTTTTGATACGGTAGCTCCGGCTGTTTTGGCTAATTGAGCCAATTCATCTAAGTCATCTTCCATTTGCCATGGATCCATATCGTCGGTAATAACACCAACCAAAATTGCTCTTTCTTCACCAGCGCGCACTTGCAAGCCTGGAGATTGTTTACGAAATTCTTCTTCTAATGCCTGAATAAGAATAGTAAAGTCTTCTTCTTGAGCCAAACGAATAGTACAAGTAGGCATTTGTTTCCACAATTTACCTTCTTGATCTCTATCAGGTAAAAGATGAATGATTTCAACAGAGTCAGCAAGGCGGCTTTGTTCACCATGAGAACGGCTAAAAGTACCACGCGAGTCAACATTAACTTGAGCAAGAAGATCTAAGCGATTCTTTGCTAAAGCCATCAAATTATCTTTGTTTACATGAGATTCACCATTTTTGGAATCTCCATTTTTATGTTTTCCTTTTTCGGCTAAGCGCGTATATATAACACGATGTCCACATAATCTGCCTGGTCCCACACGTACTTGTCTAAGTTCGGGTGTATTAATTTGCCAAGGTTGGCCTAAGGTAACATTAACAATTTGTCCGCGTCTATTAGCAACTAAAGATATAGGTTGACCTAGCCGATGCGAAATTTCTGCTAACGCTTCAGCTAAATCTATAGTAATTACTCTGTCAGGTGGAAGGCGTCTTTGCAATAAGCGATTCAGTTGATTAATCTCGGATTTTTTCAGTCCTTTAGCCTTGATTAAATCTAGAGTGCCTGTCAATTGCAGCTCGCCTCCTTAAACTATTTGTCAGAATATAGCCCAAAACCAAATTTACCAATCTCAACTGCTTTTGCAGGGACTGGGTTATTTATGCTAATCATTAAGCTATATACCATTAAAAATAATCATACACCCGATTGACTCATCGAGATCAACATTTAATATTGCCGTTTATTTTCCTAGATAATTAGATTTATACTCAGCAACCTAAGGCGAGCTTATGCCTAAATAAAGGACGAATGCCCGATTCTCCACACAAACCAGGATTAGGCAATATTTTTCCTGGATTACATAATAAGTTAGGATCAAAAGCTCTTTTTACTGCTTCCATTGCTTTAAGATCGGTTTGCGAAAATGAAAATCCCATAGCATTTTTCTTTTCGATGCCAATACCGTGTTCTCCACTCAATACTCCGCCTAAATCAATTCCTAATTTCAGGATTTCATAAGCAGCTTTAAGCACCAATTCGGTTTGCTCGTCATCTGTTTGATCATAAAGTAAACAGGGATGCAAATTACCATCGCCTGCATGAAAAATATTAGCAATAGTGACTGAATATTTATCACCAATTTCGGCAATTTTTTTATAGCTGT
>ENA-OOOS01000005-OOOS01000005.1-human-oral-metagenome-genome-assembly--contig:-NODE-5-length-17130-cov-24.368347_pt1 | contig 17130 bp, 19 predicted proteins | sample MGYA00245256_ERZ501121 | MGnify/ENA primary metagenome ERZ501121 (study PRJEB25959, sample SAMN05335025) | human oral metagenome | host: human-associated | place: USA: California | collected 2014-04-22...
AGCTGGGCATTATATAAATCTTTCGCTTTGCGCTTAAGCTCTGGGAATTCTACTTTTGCAGCCCAAGCCCAGACAAGATTGATTATTGAAGCCATTAGAGAAGAATGCTGCCTGGATAATTTGATGCTAGAAGCTGCGGAATGGGGTTCGATAGGCTCGTGTTGCATTACTTTTAAGCTTATTGCATTTGATCAGGGTAATCAAAAGCGTTCAAAGGTGGTAGCCAGAACATGGCGAACTAAGCAATGTACACCAACTTTTAACGCTCTTGGTGAACTGGAAAATTTAAGAGTACATTATGTGCAATTAGGGCAAGAATTTCTGCTTCAAGATTACGCAGTTGATTATGCTGGCAAGAGCATAAAGCCAGACGATAAATATTGGTTTGTTAGAGAATTTCAAAACAAAAAAGAAATTACCTATTTTCCAATTCCTGAAGATAAGTGGAGCCCCTATGAAATAAAGTCTGACAAGCTTAAAGAAATGGAAGACGAAACAGTCGTTCACGGATTAGGTTTCGTTCCAGCCCATTGGTTTGTAAGAAGGACAGGCAAATATAGACCTTATGACGGACGTTGTTTTTGGGAAAACGGTATTCCCAATGTCATAGAAATAGATTACACAATGAGCCAAATGGGTGCTGGTGTTAGGTATAATGCCGCACCGCAAGTGGTGATTAAAGGGCGTGTGCAAAACGCTAACGAAGATGGAAGTTTAACTGGCGGCCCTAGTCGATACTTACAATTTGATTCAGATAAAAAAGACCCTGATGGCATAAGCGATACCGGGGCAGATGCTCATATGTTGGAATCAACTGGGCAAGCCATGAAAGTAGGTATTGAGAATTATGCAGGCATGTGTCGTGAATTAGCACTTTGGGCGGTGTGTGCCTCATTAAAAGATCCAAATAAAGTAACAACGGCAATGTCTGGCCGCGCAATGCAAGCATTAGACCGTGAATTTTATGATCTCATTAAAGAGATGCGAACCGTTTTTGGTAAGCATGGATTTTTAAAGCTACTCAAAAAAATCGGTATGGCCTGTGCGCTAAAGCGACATCCACTTGCTAAAGGTTTAACCATTGAAAAGATAGACGGATTAACGCTTGGTTGGCCACCGTTAGAAGAAGTTGGAGCAATGGAATTTCAGGCTTTGTGTACTGGATTAGGTACGGCAGTCGAAAATGCGTTTTTAGATACTCAGAAGGCTGAACAATATTTACTTAGTCAGGTAGACATGCCGGTGCAATCGGCTAATAAAGATTATTTACCCACAATCGAAGCGAGTAAAGAGGAAGAAGGTAAATCCACTGAGCAAGATAAAAGCGATAAAGAAAACAAAATGCCAGAAATTAATCTAAAGACAGGTTTTGCAGAGCAACCAAATATGGATAGAGCCGTGCGTAATCAGGGGGCTGCGGCTAGTCCAATGGCACAGCAAGGCGAGTTAAGCACAATGATAGGACTACCAGAATCTTAGTAAGGAGGAATTATGGCAGAAGGTCAATATTTAGGACACGTAATACCAAAGGATTCATTGGGCCCGTTTGGTGACACATATCAGTTACTTGATGGAGCAAATGCTACTGAAAGCGGTACGTGGATAAGAACTGAAACACTGAAGGCAGCATCAGTCGAAATTTATGGAACATTCAGCGGCACCGTGCAGTTGCGCGGCACTAATCAATTGAATCCTGCCTCGAGTGATGACGGGTTTCAATTTGGCAGCAATATAACAGCGCCAGGGCAAGCCGTTTTAACAATGCCTTGTAGATGGGTAAAGGCCAAAGTTACTGCTTATACATCTGGATCTATTAGCGCAATTTTGCATGGTGTTGGATAAAAAATAAAGGAGAAGAATAATGACCGAAGAAAACAAAGACACAAAAAGTAGCGACACGATAACTGTTGATCAAGCAAAGACATCAGAAAAAGAGAAATCATCTAAACCGGAGCAAAAATCAGATGGTAATGCTGGTAAACAGATTGACGATGAGGGAGATAATTGGGTCGATTCGCTATCAGAGGACAAACAGAAGTGGATCAAAAAACTACGATCTGAAGCGGCTGGAAGCCGAGTAAAAATGCGCGAGCTTGAAGAAAAGCTTGCAAAATTCCAATCAGATCAAGAAGCTAGAGATCAGGAAGAATTGAAGAAGCAAAATAAATATAAAGAGCTTTCGGAATCCCACGAAAACAAAGCTAAAGCTATGGAAGGTCGCGTTATTCGTACTGAACTGAAACTTCATGCGCAGCGCGAAGGAATTATTGATCTAAAAGATATAGATATAATCTCTACCGATACCATAAAAAATTCTTGCATCAGGGGAAATAGTTGGCGCAGAAGAAGCAGTGAAGGCACTCAAAAAAGAAAGACCACATTGGTTTAAGACACCTGAAGATCAAAAGCCGCCAGAATCAACCGGTTCAGCAAAGGAACCAGGAGGCGCATCGACCCCCAGCACCACCAAAGACGTTTCAAAAATGTCAGCGGAAGAATTTGATATTTATACAAAAGATATAGTGAAAGGGTTAAGAAGACAATAGTATTATGAGGACTTTTTAATTTTTACTCTACTAGAACATTTTTCAAGTATATAAAAATATGGATAATTATGCAGTAGATAGTATAAAATAGCTTCCTTCGCTATGGAAATAGTGAAGGATAACCAGGAGCAGAGAGCTGTTAATTAAACGCTTAAATTTTTAAGTGAGTGGGACGGCTTTTGCTCCTGACCTTTATTGTTCAATGTTTCATCTAATCTTTTGCCTATTGCGAATTCTAGACAATTGTATAGAATAGTAGTATGGAAATGCGGCCTAAGCCTATACGTTTTGAGTGGGATAAGAAGAAAAATGACCGCAACGTGGTTAAGCATGGCTTTGGTTTTGAAATAGCTGAAGAGTTTTTTCTTAGTGAGGTACTTGAAAAAGTTGATGAAAGAAAAAACTATGGCGAAAAAAGGATCATTGCTATAGGGCAACTTAAGGGGCTAACTATTACATTGATTTACACCATTCGGAAAGACATATATAGGATTATTTCGGTAAGGAGGGGACGCAAAGATGAAGAGAAACGATACTTCGAATGGCTCAAAGCACAAACCTTTAAAGACTGATTGGAAAAGAGTGCGTGCGATGAAGGATGAGGATATTGATTGTTCAGATATCCCACCTTTGGATGAGAACTTTTGGAAAAATGCTAAATTGGTCATACCTGAATCTAAAGTATCTTTGGGCGTTCGCTTTGATCGCAACACTGTAGCTTGGTTTAAAAAGCAAGGACGTGGTTATCAAAGTCGAATGAATGCTGTACTTACGGCATATGTAGAGGCACAACGATCCGTTGCAGAGAAAGGACATAAACGTCGGAAAATGGCCAGCTAAAGAGCTAGTCATGTTTGCAGCTACAACTATTATTCCAAAGGAAGAACAATTATCGATGCTTTCTAGCATCGCTAGTAAATTAAACGCTGAAAGTGAATTTGGACATCCGCTTTTAGTTTGGCCGGATGGCACTAAACTTAAATTGCCGGAACCGCTTTTGCAGGTACTGATAGTGGCTGCCCAAGCACTTACGCGCAAACAAGGGGTTAGCATTGTTGTTCGCAGCGAATGGCTAACTGTCGGAGAAGCCGCAGATATTATTGGCTGTTCTCACCAACAAGTGATTGAACTCATTAATACGAATAAATTAAAGTCCATCAAAACAGACACACATAATCGAATTAGATTAGCAGATTTGCTCGGTTTTATTGATGTGGAAGATCAAGAACGTGATCAAATTATGGCTGATTTAATTGCTCATACAGAAGATTTTGGCGGCTATGATCTCTAAGTAATCTCCATGATTCGGACTGAACAGGGTCAGAACTTGGGTATCTGGCTAATTCTCGTTATCAAATTTAGACAAAAAACTAGACCTCGGACGCGTGCTAAGCAGAAGCGCTCCCCGAGGTATTAGAAACTATTCTACACTAAAATTTGACTAACAAATTAGCTAAAACAAAGTAAAAATTTATGGTACGGTGGGAATATAGCCAGGTGCTTAGTGTGGCGCTGAGGTCCGCACTTAAAATCTAAACATCGTTTAAAGCTTGAGGCTTAATTGGGGTTCTGCACTACCCCAAGACAATAAAAAATGCGAACAGGCCAGGTGCCTAACAGAGTTTCACTCTTTAGGAGGCACATATGGCCGTAGGCGATCTTACAGCTCTTCCAGCAGGGCTAACTAACTTAATTCAGCAAGGTATTCTCAAGCGAAAATTTGAGGATGCTCTTTTCAGTCAAATGGCTTATTCGATGTTTGCAGAGAAAGAGCCGATTGAAGCCCGTCGTGGTGCCACCGTTATTTTGACTCGACCTTCTGAAAAAGCAACTGGTGATCAACCTATCGATCCGGTAAATAACACCGGTTTGGATAATGGTTTGACACCAAGTACATTTACCGATGAGCAATATCAATTAACCATGTCCACCTATATGGATACTGGTGACGTGAATTTGCTCCAAGATGAGGCTGCATTAGCCAATCAGGCTATGCGCTTGGCAGAAATCCACGGTCGCCAATCACAGCGTAGGCGTGAACGAGTAGCGCGGAAACGTTTATTTGGTGCATATATGGGCGGTAATACGCGGGTCATCAATACCGATGTAACTCCCACTACAACTACGTGCCAAGTTGATGATGTTCGAGGATTTTTGCAATTGTTGGTACAAGGTACACTCACTGGTGTCTCTGGTACAAATACACTTACCTGCCAGGAAACCCAAGTCCCATCTAACGGGCGAACACAATCCTTGGTTGTAACTGGTGCTTCAATTGATAGCACTAATAGATCTTCGGCTGCTGCGGTCGGTGGACAAAGTGGTGTCTTGGTATTTCAAACAGCAGCGAACGCTCCTGTTGTTGGTGACGTAATAACAGCACCAAATGCTCCGCAAATGTTGAGACCAAATGGTCGATTGAGCACTGCTCAATTAATTGGCTCTGATGTTTTGACTACTGGATATGTTCATGACGCTACAGTTATTCTTGAAAATAATGGAGTGCCACGTTTTACCAATGGAGATTACGTTTGTATTCTTGATGCTACTAGCTCACGTCAACTTTTTGCTGACCCAAGCTTCCAGGTTGCATATCAAGGCGCATTTAACTCACCAGAAATACGTGGTGGCAAATTAGTAAGACATTTAGGTGTTACCTATGTGCTGACTACAGAAGCCGGTATTCAACCGCCTGGTAGCGGAGTAAATGTCACAGTACACAGGCCCATCGTATTCGGCAAAGAATGCTTAATTCGAGGCGACTGGGACGGTCTTGAAAATTTCGTGATGCAACAATCGAAAAATGGCATTCATGCTATGGATTTTGTTGACGGAATTTGTATGGCTACACGTCCACCAATTGATAGAGGTGGACAAATTGTGTCCCAAACTTGGACAGGTGTTTTTGATTTTGCTGTACCGAGTGATTTAGGCGCAACCACTGCTTCTATTCCAACAGCATCTAATTGCATGTTTAAGAGAGCAGTTGTAATAGAACATGCTGGCTAATCGCATATATAGCTAAGACAGGAGAGGTGTTAGGATGTCGGTTTTACCAGACCTTAAAGAAGGTGTAATAGTTGGTGGTAGTGAAACATTGCAAGACAAGGCAGGTTTTCTGGCGCTTTATCCACGGTCAATTGGCAGTGGTACTATCACCGTAACTGGTACTATCACGAATCTTGATACCTACACTATCACATTCACTTCCGGCTTGTTTGCAGGAGGATCACTGTCTATTACCGCCGCAGTAGTGACAGCAGATACATTAACAACTTTGGCCGCAAAAGTTGTTAACGCAATTAACGGAAATGCGACTTTGCAAGGGCTTGGAGTTTATGCAACTTCTAGCGGTGCGGTTGTAACTATCAATTGGCCAGGTCCGATTGGAAATCAAATCATAATTAGCGTCGGATCTGCTCCTGGGGGAACTGAAACTGCGACGATTGTTCAAATAACAGGTGGGGCAGGCCCAGTAATTCCGCAAAAGGACTTTAACTATGTGTATGCAGGTGGCTTGCAAAAATTTCGGTTCGACCATCCTAAAAATGTAGCGCTCGATTTTTTAAAAGTCTTATTGCGCGATGGCGTAGCAATTATATAGAGTATATGTATTCATGACACAAGACAAATCAAGCTTAGGAGTTGCTTTACCTCCTGCACCGTCACAAGCGGAAAAACAATCAATACCGCCGCCTCCAATGGAAAAAACTGTGCCAGACACACATCCCCTTGTTGTTAAAGTGGTTGATGATTTTTCTATTAGTGTCAATGGTTCTTTTACACAGTTTAAAAAAGGAGCAGTGATTGCCGATCACAATCTAGCCAAATATTTGCTTGAACAAAAATGTTTTGTGGTTCCTGTGGATTCTGGCGAGTATAGCGTATGCCCACAATGTAAGCATTTTTACAAGAGATGATTATGAGCTATGCCATTAACCGAGGTTCAAAAGAGTCAAATACGATACCACTTGGAGTATCCCAATATTGGTCTATCAACCAATGGTAATGGTGGTGGGACATTAGGAAGCAATATAAGTTTCTTCTTTAATGAGTTTGCAACTATTTTAGAAGCAAGGATGAACGCCTTACAGCCGACCGATGAAGCTGTAATAACAGGATATGCCTATGGTGTTCTTGTGTTAGAAGGATTACAACCTAATCCTGGCGACACAGTAACGTTAACCATAAGTGGTGGCAACCTATCAGCGCCGGTCTCAATAACTGCGACTGCTATTAATGGATCTGACAAGGCAAATATGTTAGGTCAATTAGCGAGTGCTATTGCAAGAAGCTCGACTTTAATTTCAGCCGGAATATCAGCTTTTACTCCAACCGGACAAGGCGCTGGTATTGTTGATCCTGAGTTAGCTTTAAGTTTAACTTCTCCGCTTGCATTCCTTATATCTGTTGTTAGCACCGGCGTTATAGGCGCAACGATTGTAAATCCTGGTACTCAGCTGGGCGGCCCACAAGCAGCGGTTGGAAAAAATCAAGGAGTACCCGTTGTCTTAAATGGTTTGTTGCCAATTCTGAATTACCTAGACGGTGCAGTAGCAGAGTCAACAGTCAGGCAAGGGGTAAGAAAAGCAGATGTATTTACTGCTGTGCCAAATGAAGCTGAACTGAGAGAAAAACTATATCGCAGATGGCAAAGACGCTTAGGTAGCTTTCTTGGAGTACCGATAAATCGCAGAGCATATGGAGCTGAAAATAACAATAATGTAGTGAGGCTCTGATGTCTTACGATCAAATACAAGACTTAATTGATCAAGGTAGACAATTCGCCGCTGACGAATTAGGCCAACCGTTTGACGTTTATCGAATGGCTGTATATGGAAATGGCGATCTTATACAAAGTTCAAATAAAATAGCCAGTAGCATAAATATTTTCTATCGAGTCGCGTATGGAACGTTGGTTCGCACTTCTTTTGAGAGTGAACGGCAGCAGGGTACGGTTTGGTATGACATTGTTGCTGATATGAGCCCCTTTAAAGTGGGAGATGTTTTTATCTTGAATGATCCAGTATATGGAGCTGGATCATCTTCTGTACCTTTTAATACTTCTCAATTTAAAGGTTTTGCTTTAGCGGATCATTCACCAGTAAAGAAGGCAATAGGTGGAAGACTAGATATTACAGCACAGTTTTATCGACCCTCAAAAATGCCAGATCAGCAAGGACGGTGGCAAAATGTGCAAAAAACAGGTTTGCCGATTTGTTTTAAGTCAGGGGTGATGCAAGTCGGATTGGCAAATGATACAGCTAGTAAGATTCCGATTGGCTTAATTGCAACAGGCAGAAGCTATGGTGAGCGGTTATTTGATCAAGTACCTTCAGATCCCAAACATTCAAGCTGGATGTGTTACATTCCGGCATTAGCTCCTTTTGAGTTTAGGGAAGGCGATAAGCTAGTCACCGCTGATGGTGCTCGCTATTTGGTCGTAGTTCCCTATACACAATTTGTTGGTGCATCAGGCAGCCAGTTCTTTCTTGAACGTGAAGTCTCACAAGGGGGATAAATGGCTACCTTACCGGATGTTATGGCAACACTTGTTCAACAAGTCACAAACGCAACAGAAAATCTGACAATCAATTCAAATTCAGTCAATGTGGAAGTAGGGGAAGGCTGGCCAAATATTGATGCAAGGCAGGATGTTGCTCGTGGTGGCATAGCGGTAGTTGGTGTTTATCATAAGATGACTAACTATAGTAAACCCTATTTTCCATATACAAGAGCTTATGTAGATAACCCAGTGGGCATTAAGTCTGATATCAGTAATGGCGTAATAGGCCCAGGTGATAGCGCGACTATTACACTTTCATTAGCTAATGGTTCGACACAAGTAAATATAGATGACGCTGTTTCGGCTTATATACAAAATTCTTCTATATCTGATGCTGGTGTCGGCATTGCAACGGCGGGGGAAACTCTTGCAACATTAGCTACGAAGTTAGCTGTGGCTATTAATTCCCGATCTCCAATAAATACTTGGGTAAGTGCGGTGGCAAGTGGACCCCAAGTAACTTTGACAAATAATAGTAATAACATCTTGCGATTAAATAGCTATGTCGGTAATACACGCTCACTGACTCAAAGCGTGCAAACAGCTCACCGAAATATTCAAATAATAGTCTGGTCGGGCGATAAAGATATACGGGACACCGTTGGTATACGCATAAATACGCTATTGGCTTCTCTTGAAGATAATTATGGCTTTCAAACCTTAAGTGGTGAACTTATCCGAGTTTTCAATCAAGGTGAACGCTCAGACGATCAAAATATGCAATCGGACATTTATCGAGTTGACTATCAAGTTTTGCTAGAACACAGCGTCGATATGTCTGAAGAAGCTTGGTCGGTATTGGCTCCTATTTCGGATTTGCAAAAAATTTGACGGTAAGAATTTTTGCTAGTTTGGTTTTGGGTATGAAGGAGACAAAACCAAATGGGCGTGATTTTTAATCAGGGTAACTTGAATGTTGCGGCCTTGCAGGCTCCTGGTTCATATATAAAAATTGTACCTCCGCCTAGCTATGTCCAAGGTGTACCAACCGATGTGTTTGCCATTTTAGGCACAGCATCATGGGGACCGGTAGGTAAGCCAGTCTTAGCGGGCGGTATTCCTGACACCAAGCGAAACTTTGGCGGTATAAATTCTGTCTCTCCTGGCGATCCTCATGATTTATGCAGAGCTGCCACAATAGCTTTTCAACAAAATATTTCGCAAGCATCTAATGAAGGTTATCTCGTCAGAATTAGTGATGGTTCTGATGATCCCGCTACTGTCACTTTGCAAGACGGACAAGGCACTCCGGCAAACGGCATTGCTATAACCGCGATATTTACCGGTATAGATGGCAACCAAATCAGCTTGAATATTCAAGCTGGTAGCTTGCCAAATTGCTTCAACGTAACACTTGTGCCATTTAAAGGTGCAAGACCTGAATACTATACAAATATTCCAGGCGTCGCAGGTACAGCCGCCAGTCCATTTTGGACTAACTTGCTCAATGCTATTAACAGCGGACAAAACAATGTAAGAGGCAAGTCGCAGTTAGTAGTGGCAAGTACAGCTTCTACCACGGCACAAAATCCAGTAATCGGTACTTACACTTTAAGTGGCGGCACTGACGGAAGAGGTGTTGATAGTGCGGATTTCATTGGCACAGATGGCAACACCGGAGCAGGCACAGGTATATATTCTTTGAGAGGCTTACCTAAGCCACCTGGGATCATCTGGCTAGCTGGCTTTACTGATCATACGGAATTTACAGCTATTCAAGCATTTGTTGATTCAGAAGCAATGCTTAGCTTATTCAGCTTTCCAACAGGAACGGACAGTGCTACTGCTGTTACAGGTAAACAAAGCTACGGCATAGATGATCCCAATTGTCTTTATTGCAAAGATTGGGTTTACTGGCAAGACACTACAAACGGCGTGCTTTCTCTTGTAGATCCAGCTTCTTTTATTGGTGGAATGATTTCTTGCTTAAGTCCTGAACAAAGTCCAGGTAATAAACCTGTTTATGGTGTCGTAGGAACAGAGAGATTTTCGCCTTATTCTGGTGATGAGCCGTACAGTCTATCTGAAACCGGACTACTGGCTTCAAATGGAATTTTGTTTATAGCAAAACCAATTCCTCGAGGTAATACTTGGGGATTGCCGCATGGCAAAAATAGCTCAAGCAATCCTGTAACTGCTCCAATTGAATATTCACGAATGATCAATTACTTGGCTCGTGAGTTGTCGGCTGCAATGGGTCTATTTGTAGATGAATTACAGACACAAAGAGCGAACGATCCTTTAAGAGCAGCAGTGAAGCTTGAGCTAGATACTTTACTGGGTAATTTAAAAACCCTTGGGCAAATTGACGACTTCTATACAGTTTGTGATCTAACCAATAATTCGCCGCAAACAATTCAGCAACATTATTTGTTTGCTGACGTGTACGTAAGATTTTTGGCCAGTGCCGACTTTATAGTCATAAGCCTAGAAGGTGGCACAACCGTCGTAACTGTGAATGTAACTCTGCCTACTCCATTGGCAGCGTAAGGAGGTTTAGTGGCTACGTTTGCAATAAATGGTCAAAACGTTGGCAGAGATGCGACGGTCATATTGAGAGCCAGCACCGGCGAATCGGTACCTGCTGAAACTCTTGGTCTTTTAACCGATGTAAAAATGAGTTTTAAAAATAGTGACGTGGAGACAAAAACCATTGTCGGCGGTGGCATGACTTTTTACGAGGTTATACCACACGGATTGACTTTAAGTTTGAGCTTCGCTCGATATAACGGCAATCTTACTAATCTAATGACGAGTTATAGAACCAATTGGTTCAACGGCATCAGAGTTTCTTTCACTATACAAGTGCAAGTAAAAAATCCTGATGGAAGCATCAATACTTATACATTCACTCAATGCAAACCTACACGGGGAAGCATGGGTGAATTTAAACCCGACTCTGCGGTTATGCAGACTTTGGATTTTGAGTGCCAGGACGTGCAAGACAACAGTGGCACTTTAGGTATTTTCTCCACGCCCACAGCATAAGGAAAGGTAAATGACAGACAAAAAGCAAGTATTATCGAGACCTAGACTTCCAACGGACGCCGTTCCGTTAGAGAATTTTGCCGGAGCCATAGACCAACGCGATGCACAGGAGCAAAGCGCTCAGACACAAACTGCTGCGACAGTTCCAATTGCACCGAACACCCCGCCTTTACCATCAACCCCTGTTTTACCTAATCGGAACAGTCCGCAAACTTTTCAGCTAAATGATGGTCGATGGATAGTTATGGAGCCACCAAGATGCTCCATTTCAGTTGATGTGAACTCAATTCAGAAAGATGCTGAGTTTGCAGATTTGAAATTAGCAAATCAAGATAAAATGCAAATCCGCTCACTTTTGTATGTCAAAAGTATTGATAGTAAGCCAGTTGAGAGACCACGCAATTCAATTATGCGTGAAGCATTAGAGCAAGACTTGGGTGTTGATGGAACAGACCAAGTATTTATGGCTTGGATGACATTTTGGCCACCGTTAGATGATAGCTGGCTGAAGACAGTAAAAAAGTCCTAGATGATGCTGATTTTTGGGATGCTCTGGTTTGTATGCAAAACGGTATGTCCTGGGATGAAGCAAATACTGTAGAGCCAATAATAAGAAAATCAATTGTATTTGCTGTGGCTATGCAAAACGGACAAAACATAAATTGGGAGACTGGCGAAATAACAAAAGGGTAAAACAATGCAGAAGTTTAATAGTCTTGGTGCTTTAGCGCAACATTTGCTAAAACAAACTGCGGGTAGTTATAAAACTAAACTCTGCGAAGCTCTTACTCAAATCGGTCAGTCAGTTCAACAAGAAGCAAAATCTGAAGTAGGTACCTACCAAGAAGGAGTTGGCCCATATCCCGCGACTGCACCGCTCGCTCAAGCCACAATTGAGAAAAAAGGGACGGACACACCGTTATATGAAACAGGCGCATTTCAACAAGACATCAAGTACAAAGTTGATAAGTCCTCGCTCTCTGTAAATATAGGAACAAATAAAGATTATATTGTCTATACAGAACTTGGAACGGGCAAGATGCCACCACGGTCAATTTTTGGCCCATCGGCACTAAGAGCGGTACCAAAAACTCTACCGTTAATAGGCGGTTATGCAGTTGCAGGCATAACTGGTGTTGATGTGAAGGCGTACACAAAAGAATTTGGTGAGCACACACAACTCGCACCGTCGGAATGATCTATGAATGTATTTGAAGTAGGAGTAGTAGTTCATTTAGTTGATAAGGTCTCATCAGCGATGGGAGCTGTTACTCGCAGTCTTATGGCTGGTCAGATGGAAGCCAATGCACTAAATGCAAAGCTAAAATCCATTAGCGGTCTTTTTCAAAGTGGATTGCTAATGATGGGAGGGGGTGCAGCATTTGCCGCTCCTCTTGTTGCTGCCGCAAATGAAGCAGCGAAGTTGGAAATGGCGTTAAAGCGTGTCCAGGTAGCGACACAATCTAGTGCCGATGACATGAAAGGTTTTAAGGGGCTTCTGGCAGAAGTAGCAAACAAAACGGCAGTGTTCTCTATGCCTGACTTAGCAAATTTTTCTGCCGAGATGGCTTCGTCCGGCATTATGAAAGCGAAGGATATAAAAAGCTTATTGCCTATGTTTGCAGAAGCGGCAGACATTTTAAAGGTGACAGCTCATATCGGCCCTGAGCAAACTGCTCACGTACTTTCTGCTTTAGCACATCAATTCGGTCGATATAAACCAGATCAAATGAAGCCAATCATTGAATCTGTAGCAGCGCTCGCTCCATTATTACCTGGCGGCGTTAAGGGATTTGCTGGTATGGGCGGTTACGTCAATATTTTAGGCAGCCGATTATTAGGTATCGATCCTAAAGATTTACTTACCTTGCAAGCAACCGCCATGCAAACCACTGGTGGCAGTGGCAGCGGCGCGAGAGGCGCTCTTAGCGGTGCCATGATAATGAATACCCTAATGCGTGCAATTCCTGGCGTGTTCGGTTCAGGATTGCTCGAAGGCAAATCTGCTTTTGCTTTGCGTTCTATGGGAATGACCGATGCTCACGGAGCATCGACCGTCATGGAAAACGGACGCATGAAACTCGATAAGTTTTTAGACAAGCTAGCTTCTTTCCAAGATCGTTCTCAAACCGCCGAAGGACGAGTAGGAATTGCAAAAGAAATGATGAAGTACAGCTTCATGCTCAATAAGAAGCAAGGCGAAATGGATAACTTTCTTAAGAGCGTAGTTGGAAGTGGTGGCAAAAGCATTGCTCCATCTGAACTTAGCATGAAACTTTTCGCCTATGCTTTCGGTGCTGGAAGTCGAGTCGCTGCCGCAATGTCCGATCCTTCTTTTAGGTCGCAACATATGAAATTAAAAGGCGCGGTCGATAATGCACCGTCTATTGAAGAACGACAAAAAGAACTTATGAGGACTTTAGTTATGCAACAAACTCGCCTTGGCACCAATCTTAATTCGTTATTGGCTATTGTAGGAGATCAAATGCTTCCTACCTTAACAAAAGTTACTGGGGCGGCTGCTGATTTAGTTGATTGGCTTCGTAAATTCCTTTCTGCTCATCCTTCAATAACGCGGACTCTTATTGTTCTAACGTCGGCTGCTTCGGCATTCTTTTTTATTGGTGGTGCAGTGATGCTTTTAAAAGCCGCATTTCTAGGCGTGTCTTTTGTAATGGGCCCCTTAATTGCAGGATTAGGTATCTCCGCGCCACTAATACTAGGGGTGGTGGCAGGTATTGCCGCATTAACATATGTTATTGGTAATTGGAATAAGATTATGGCTTGGACACGTTCTCACATTGGAGCGCTTAAAGTAGCTCTTGCTGCCCTTATCGTGATATGTCCTCCACTTGGTTTGGCTATTGGCGGACTGGTGTTTGTTATGAAGCATTGGAAAACAATTACGAGCGCCGTAACTTTCACAATTAATATTTTAGGTGATGCACTCATAGGTTTTGCAAACACTGCTATTAAGGCTTTGAATGCAATTTTAGGTATAAACATTGGGCTAATGAAAGGTGGAGCATTAGCCCTAGCAGATAAAGTATTAAAGTCGTATGGCGCTGATTCTATTTTTAATCAAGACCAAGGCGCAGCTAATCCAGCTAAGAATCTAAATACAAAAGGTGCATCTAACTCTACTAAGTTTGATGCGTCAGTTAACATACAAAATCTCCATATCCATCAAAAACCAGGTGAATCGGACGAGCATCTGATGAAACGCTTGCAAGATGCGCTCACTCAGACGGCGCAGCAAAATGCTCGTTCTTTAACTTCAGGTAAAGGAACTCATAACAGCAAGTTCTTGCATGGCGGAGGTCATGAGTAATGGCAGTTGCAGATCTTACTTTTCAGATCGGCAATGTCAGATTCACTGATCCTTTTGAAATGCCAAATGGTATTGAAGAAGGGCTAGGTGACTTAGGTAGTATGCAGCATATGACAGTGACGGAGTTCCCCGGGGGGATTGTTTCGGCACAACTATATGGACGTTTCAAAAAACCCATTGAATGGAAGGGAAAAATATTCGGTGCTGATGCGCATGATCGCGCAAGACAATTGGATGATTTAACTAGCCAAGGACTTATTAAACTTCAGTACGGTCAATGGGACATAGACGGCTTATTAAAAAATTTCATAATCAAGGCAAAATATCAGTTTGAAGTTCATTATGAGGCGATCTTTATTCCCATTCAGGATGACAGTCTTATGGGTCAAAGTGGACTAGCATCGTTACCTAATTCACAAGGCACATTATCTCAAGCACAGCAGGTGGCACAAAATCAAAGTCAAAATCCAACGTCACCTTATTCGTTCTCACCTTCTATTCAACAGGGTGTTGCTCAGTTAAATAGCACTATTAATAAAACCCTTCAAAATTATTCTGGCAATTTACAAGCATTTCAAACGCCTGACATAAAGAATATTCAAAGCCAAATAGATGGATTGAAAACGCAGTTAGCACCATTGATCAACGGCAGTGATCCATATGCTGCAAGTGCGGCTAGTGACCTAAATACTTCGCTAGATACGATAAGTGTTGCGCTTAAATCAACGCCGGGAATTATTGCTCAAATTCCTGTGGTCAATCCTAATCTTTATACTCTTGCTTCTATTTACTATGGCGATCCAAGCCAATGGGAGCTAATCAAAAATGCTAACGGGTTAAATGATCCCTACCCCGTAGGATCGTTCAATTTGATAATTCCGCAAAGCCCTGGCGTTACAACTCCTCCACCATTGACTATAGTATGACAGCACGGAATGTTAACACCGCTGTAGTAGTCGCCGGGCAAGATATACCTTGCTTGAGTTGGAAAGTCGTCCTTAGTAGTAATGGCACTATAGCTACAGTGAATGCAGAAACTACCGTGTCGCTTTTGCAAGCTTATGGCATTGATTTATTGGATGATATAAGTGCAACTGATGGTGCAGAAGTAGATATTTATGCCGGATATGATGGATCGAGTACACACATATTTGGCGGAGTTCTTGATACTTTCGATCCCGATTTCAAATCTGACAGAGTAAAAATTGCTGGTAGAGATCATGGCGCGGTTTTAGCCGATTCCAAAGATGTTGTATCGAAGATCAATTATAAGAATCAAACAATAGGGCAAATAGTCCAACAAATTGCAGACCAAAATGGTCTTACTGCAAATGATACTGATCCTGGAATAAAAGCTGGTCCGGTTCTTTGGGATGAAAATAATTACACTCCGCACCCGCAGCCGTGGTGGAGTATATTGCAACATTTAGCCGAACAAGTTGGCTATGAAGTATATGTGACACCAGATAAGGAGCTTTATTTTGGCCCAGAACAAAGTGCGGGTTCTTTTGAATTTTCTTGGGGAGCGCCGCCTGATTCTGGCGCTCAGTACCCTCTTATCGAGCTGAAAGGATCGTATTCACCGCGCAATAACGCAAATTTTACAGTAAAGGTAATTTCTTATCATCCTCAATATGCTCAGCATGTGAGCGGCACAGCTTCGCCAAGCAGTAACGTATTACGCGGTCGAAGACGCAAAAGCAAAACAGAAATAGTTACTCTTCGTGGCAATACAGGTCGCAGTTCGAGAGGGCGATCAGGTTCAAAGCCTTCAAAGCTTCCTACATATACTTATCGCCTTGATGGATTGACGCCTGAACAGGCAAACAAAAAGGCCCAAGGCATAGCGGACGATATTGCAAAACGAGAGGTAATTATCGAAGGTAAACTTGAGGGGTTGCCGAGTCTGAAAATTCACTCAAATCTCACACTGCAAGAAAAAACTTTGCCGTTATTAGGATTTGATGGTTTGGATTACTCAGTGTCGGAAGTTACTCATTCCTTTGGAATGCCTGGCAGTGGTTCAGAGGGTGGCTATATGACTGAATTCAAAGCAATGGCTTCATTAGGAGGGTGATATGTCTGAGTGGATGCATGTATTAATGCAGCAAGCACATCAGCAAGTCCAAGATCATAAGCTGAATGTGTATGGTCATTGCACCGTTTATGATCCGGCAAAATGTGCAGGCAAATTTTTAATACCTCAATATCGAGATGAAGACGATAATCCTTTGGAATCTGGTTGGTGTCCTGTCGGCTCACCTATGGTCGGTGATAAATGGGGAATTCAGTACGCATTAAAAGGTGGCGCAACTACAGATGATCCAAGCAAAGGTGAGCAGTGTCAAATAACAATTATGCAACGCTCAACTGGATTGTGGGCAGTAGCTAATCTCACATATAACGATACTATGTCTCCTCCGGGTGCTGGATCAGGAGATACGAGTACAGAAGATCCAGAAGATCCAGACGGCTCCAATACTTTAAAGGGTGGAGAACTAATAATCAAACATGAAAGTGGTAGCTTTCTTAAATTTTACGAAGATGGACACGTTCAGTTGTTTGTCAAAGATAACTTAGTCGCTAGAGTTCAAAAGGATTGCGAAGTAACAGTCATCGAAGGAGATCTAAGTGTAGATGTTCAAGAAGGTGACATTGATATAACGGCCGATGAATCGAGTATAGCTATTAATGCTCCG
>ENA-OOOS01000006-OOOS01000006.1-human-oral-metagenome-genome-assembly--contig:-NODE-6-length-16957-cov-11.486988_pt1 | contig 16957 bp, 15 predicted proteins | sample MGYA00245256_ERZ501121 | MGnify/ENA primary metagenome ERZ501121 (study PRJEB25959, sample SAMN05335025) | human oral metagenome | host: human-associated | place: USA: California | collected 2014-04-22...
ACCTTGGTCGGGCAGAATCTGGGCGCGGGCAAACCAGAGCGCGCTGAAAAGTCGGTCTGGATTGCGGGCTTTGCGAACGCGATCTTTCTGGGTCTGGTGACGATTGTTTTTTTGCTGTTTGCTGAACCGATGATTCGTTTCTTTACGGAAGACCCGGCAGTCGTGCCCATTGGAGTGAAGTGTTTGCAAGTTGTCGGTTACGGCTTTGTGTTTTATGCGTTTGGCATGGTGATGACGCAATCATTTAATGGCGCGGGTGATACGCTAACGCCGACCTGGATCAATTTGGCATGCTATTGGGCGTTTCAGTTGCCACTGGCGTATGCGCTTGCGCTTTGGTTGAAGTGGGGCGCGGATGGCGTGTTCTGGGCGATCACGATTGCGGAATCCACGTTGGCGGTGGTGGCGATGTGGGCATTTCGGAAAGGGAAGTGGAAGGAGGTTAAGGTCTAAGCAGGTCACCCGAACACGGTCAGCGGTTTGTGCGTATTTCAAACCGAACCCGGATCAACCAACAAACAAGGAGCACCAATGCATTGTCCAAATTGCGGCACGCAAGCTTCGTCAGCGCAACGATTCTGCCGTTCATGCGGCTTAGAGTTGCATGACATTCAACAGCTCGTTGCGCGCCAACTATCCGGGGCTGAACCTGCCCGTAATCAAGCTGCGGCACAAAGGGCGCGTATCGCCTGGCAAATGTTCAGCGGGGTTGTCGTGATGTTCGCTGGTGCGGCGTTGTTGGCGTTGGAAAAAAGGTATTTTTTCGGCGCACCGGCTGGTTTGATTGGCTTATTGTTGACGATTGGCGGTCCCTTGCTCGCATTGCATGCCGCACTCACGCCATTGCTTTACCCGCAAAAGTCACTACGCCAAAAGCCGCAACCAACCGACCTGCCTGCTGCTGACACCACATCCAAGCTGGCGCTCTCGCCCGGAGCCGAACCAGTGTTGAGCGTGACCGAGCATACGACGCGCACGCTTGAACCGGTGGTTGCGAAATCGGGCGAGTTGTCGTGATGCGTTGGCTTTATTATTGATAAGGACTGAGATAGAGCAGCGCGTCATAATCCACCACGCCAAGCCACACTTTCTGCAACCAGCCTTCGCGCCCCAGCAGATTGCGTGGCAGGCCGTAATCGGCAGCAAAGTAGACCAGCGATTCGAATTCCAGCCCCAACGTGCGCAGCGTTACCTCGTGACCATAGGCGCTGAGCGGACCAGCCAATGTTTGGAACCTGCGGAAATGGCCGGTTTCAACGTCAATGCCCAATGTATCGGCGATGTCGCGCATAAACAAACACGCTTGTCCGCCGGTATCAATCTTGGCTTGGTATATGACGGAGCGTGTACCCAAAACAAGACCGGCTTCAATCGTAATGCCCTCAAGCCGTGTGTCGTAACTCGTACAAGTAGTGAAGGTAAGCTGATGTGGCATAGTCAAAGAATAAAAGATGGCGCATCACTGGGTTCGATCAAGACCAGTAGCGCCTCTGGGTGTCCACCGTCCAGCGCAGTTTGGTGAACCTCTTTGGCGCTCGGGCCATGGCTGATGAGTTGTCCGTTTTCGAGCGCGACCCATTGACCGGCGTATTCGTCCCGATGCTCCGCCAGCCATTGTCGGTCGACGCTGAAATCACGCAGGCTGGCCGGGCGCACCGCCACGTGGCTCTTGGCCGGTTGCTGGGCGTGTTCGAGTGATTGCGCGACACGTTGGATGATTTGCAACTGGTCGTGCGCTGAAAGCTGTTGTACTTGGCTTAAAATCGAATCGAATTGATTGGCGACCATGCTTGTACCTCTCTTATGCTGTTGGCTCAACGCGCCGATTATACGCAACCATCTTACGTTTGTGCCAAACGGCTCAGCCAATCAGTCGCATCCCGCGCAATAATTGCTGAAAACGCGGCTCGTCGCGCAACCAGTCAAACAACGGCTCGCTCCCCAGCCAGACCATCCAACTGAAACGCTCTTCAAACGCCTCTTGTAGGTATCGCAGCGTCTGTTCGCGGTCACGCAAGCCACAGTGAATCAGCGCCAGATAAAACGGCGAGACATCGCGGTTGAGCGGGAAGGTTTGCAATTGTTGCAAGATCGCTACGGCCTCTTCGCGTTTGCCCGCGACGGCATAGGCGTGACCGAGCACGGCTTGGATCAGCGCCCCGCGCCCACCGGCCAGTGCCAGTGCGCGATGAAGGGTGGCGATGGCATCTTCGTAATTGGCCTGCGCGATGAGGACCACGCCGAGATAAAACCAGGTCAGCGGGAATTGATCGTCCAATTCGAGCGCGCGTTTGTGATATTCAACGGCGTCGTCGTAGCGCCGCGCGTGATAGCAAATCCAGCCGGGATGTAGGTTGTAAATCAACGTGAACGGTTCGAGTTCTAACGCGCGTAATTCGGCGGCCAGGGCTTCTTCGTGACGGCCCGTGGCCGAAAGCAACACGGAGCCGTACCAATGCCAGGCGATGGAGTAATTGGGATTGAGTTCGAGCGCGCGTTTGAAAGCCAGTTCCGCCGTTTGCCAATCCCAGTCGTACCAAGCCAGCGAAACGGCCAGCGAGGTGTGCGCTTCGGCCAGACTTTCGTCAAGTTGCAAGGCTTTCAGCGCGGCGGCCTTGGCTTTCGGCATCATCGCGCGCGGCGGGGCTGCGCCGTAGATGCTGACCAGTCCGTAACAATCCGCCAGCCCGGCATAAGCCAAGGCGTAGTCCTGATCTAATTCGATGGCTTGCTGAAAACTCTCGATGGCTTTGCGCAAAGCCTGGGCGTTGCGTTGCTTCCAGTAATGCCGCCCGCGCAAATAGGCTTGATAGGCCTCGTGATTGTCGGTGTAGCGTTTGACCAGCCGCCCGCGCGCTTCGTTATCGAGCCGCAGCCGCAGCTTTTCGCCAATATCACGGGCGATCTCTTCTTCCAACGTGAACACGTCGGCGAGTTTGCGTTGGTATTGCTCGCCCCAGAGTTGCGCGCCGTCTTGCGTGTCCACCAATTCGGTTTTGATCATGAGGTTGTCGCCGAATTGATAAAGCCGTCCAGCGAAGACCGCCCGCACGCCCAATTCACGACCGATGGCAAGCGGATCATCCTGTTTGTGTTGATACCGCGCGACCGTGCTCCATGCCATCACGCGCAAAACCCCGAGCCGCGAGAGGTTGACGATCAGACTTTCGGCAACGCCTTCGCACAGATAAGCGGCGTTGGCGTCCTGGCTATGATTGGCGAGGGGCAGCACCGCCAACGAATCAATGGGTTGCGCTGCCCGCCGCTCCGCCGAACGCACACGCCCGGATTCGCTCAAGATGCCGCCGGAGGAATCGGATGAGCCAAGGCTGCCACTCTCCGAACTGCGGCCTGAACCAGATGCCTCGGCCAACGTCTGAGCCAAGTCATGTGAAGGATGATTGGCTTCGTACTGCAACCGCTTTTGCAGCCGTTTCAAATCGTTGAGCAAGCTCTTGACGGTTTGATAGCGTTCCTCGCGGTCTTTTGCCAGGGCCTTGCTGACAATCCATTCCAACTCGTCGGGAGCCTGCTTGGCGAGCCGCTGCAACGGGGGCGGCTGGCGGTCGAGGATTTCGACGATCATATCGCCCGTGGTTTTGGCCTGGAACGGCGGACGTCCGGCGGCCATTTCATAAAGCACCGCGCCCAAACTGAAAATGTCCGTGCGTTGATCCACTTTCAACCCGCGCGCCTGTTCGGGCGACATATAGGCCAGCGTGCCGAGAATCATGCCGGGATGCGTTTTGGGCTGTTCGTGCAAATCAGCCGTGGCGAACCAATCGTCGCGGTGCCAACTCGCCGTTTCGGCGTGTGTCACGCCGGGATCGAAGACTTCGTGCGTTGCCAGTTCGCCGCTCTGACTGTCGGCGGTTGCGGCGGCTTCGGTCAGCTTGGCCAAACCGAAATCCAAGACCTTCAAGATGCCGTCCGGGCGCAGCATGATGTTTTCGGGTTTGATGTCGCGGTGCGTGATGCCCGCGCCGTGCGCGGCGGTCAGCGCGGCGGCGATTTGCAGGCCGAAATCCAATACCAAATCCGGCGCCAAACCGCCGCTGTACAACCGTTCGCGCAACGTCTCACCCTCGACGTATTCGCTGACGATGAAATGGCGTCCGCCCTCTTCGGGCGCGGTGCGGCCAATCTCGTAAATCGTGATGATGTTGGGATGGCTCAGCGAACTGGCGGCGCGGGCTTCCTGCTCAAAGCGGCGCACGCGTTCGACATCCTGCGTGTAGCGTTCGGGCAATAGCTTCAGCGCAACACGGCGACCCAGGTTGAGGTCTTCGGCTAGAAACACCTCGCCCATCCCGCCGGAGCCGAGTTTGGAAAGAATGCGATAGTGCGAGACTTGTTCGAGCGCCACGCCGTGTTACCTGAATTGCGAAAGAAGATTGAAGTTGAGATGAGGCAGAATTGCCTGTCTGGATTGGCCGCCGGGCGCGGCGTCAACCGGCGTCCAGCGGCGAGGCGCATCATAACGCAGTATTGCGGCAAAGTCTCAAGCCGCACGCTCCAACCACTGGCCCACAGTGGTGTATTGATTCCACGGTAAAGCCAAGCTGCAGAGGTTCGTGCAATAGTCGCTTTACAAAACTCTGGTGTCGCACACATTCGCGCTTGGCAAATGAGGAGGAACTCTCTATATTCTGTCCACTTCCGGTTGAGGATTAATCATCAGTGGCAGATTACTCACTGGCTTGCCACGCTGGATTCCGGCTTCTATCACACACGGATAATTCCAGCTTGCAGGGAAAATCACTCGGACGAGTTCAACAAACAACCAGCCAACCCTGGCTCGGCGAATCAGTTACATCCCGGCTGTTTTGGCGCACTGACTGCCGTCGCGGATAGCGGTATTTTACGTTGCTGGCTGTCACGGGCATTTACTTTGAGGAGCAAAAACAATGCGGATCACACAGCTTTCCACGCAATTCAAGTTTCAATCAAAGCAAGGGCGGCGGTGGCTCGCACTGTTACTGGTCGCGGGTGTTTTGAGCTACGCCGGTTGGCGCGTGCAGGCCGGGCGCGGGTCGTATGAAAGAAACATGCTGAGCACACCCACGGTGACAGCGAAGTCCAGTATGGCTATGTCGTCGGGGGTGACCGCATTGGGGGTACCTAGTTCGCAATATATGGCTTCGAGCACGCTGTCGAGCTTCACGGTCGATGCCGGAATGGATCGGTTGCTGGTTGTGGCTGCGGGTGATCCGGGGTCGCCGACGAACCCTACCGGGGTCGCCTTTAACGGCATGGCGATGTCGCTGGGGAATGGCACCACGGATGGTTCCTATTCTAACGATTCCATCTGGTATCTGAAGTTGGGCAGCGGTGCCGTCATCACTGGCAATGTCGTGGTCTCTTTCGCGGGAACGGACAATCGGTTCATCGGAGCGGCGGCATATTCCGGTGTTGACCAAATGACTCCCGTGGACATCAATGGGCCGGATATTTCCGGTAGTATCACGGGTACCAACCTTCGATCATCGCTGGATGTCGCCAGTCAAACTGGTGATTTGGTCTTCGACCTGATGGATACCTTCCTGAATGGGAGTGTGACAACGGTAACAACAGGGCCTGGCCAAACTCGAATCCACGATCAAGGAGGCGCGATTCCCGTCTCAGGAGGTTTCGGTCATTACACAACCAGCACCGAGCGTGGTGCACCGAATGTCACCATGAGTTGGGCCTCGAATGCCGGAGCCATCCTGCATCTGACGATGAACATCAACGCCGCCCCGGTTACCCAGACCCTGAGTTTCGCGGCGGCGACGAACACCGCCATCGGGGCTGATCCGCTGTTCGTGTTGGTTTCCGATTTCAATGCCGATGGAAATCAGGATGTCGCCGTCGCCTTGAGCACCGGCGCATCCAACAACGTCAAGGTGCTCCTGGGCAATGGCTCCGGTGGCTTTTCATCCACAACCACTTTGACGGCGGGGACGCTTGTCACCGCCTTGGCAACCGGTGACTTCAACGGCGACGGCAAGGAGGATCTCGTGGCCTCCAATTCGACAACGAACAATGTGAGCGTGTTTCTGGGCAACGGCCTGGGCGGGTTTGGAGGGGCGACCAACTTCGCGGCCGGTGTGGGGCCGGAGTCGGTGACGGTGGGGGACATGAACAAGGACGGCAAGCCGGATCTGCTGGTCTCCAATGCCGCAGGAACCTCGGTGAGCCTGCTGTTGGGAAATGGTTCGGGCGGATTTGCTGCCGCGACGGACGTCTCCATGGGAGCCGGATCATTTCCCTATGCCGAGGCGGTGGGGGATTTCAATGGCGACGGCAAACTCGATCTCGCGGCGGTTTTTACAAATACTGGCGTTGGCGTGCGACTGGGGGATGGACTGGGTGGATTCGGTGCGCTCACCACTTTCTCAACGGGGACTGGCAGTACCGCACCCACGGACATTGTGGCGCGGGACGTCACCGGAGACGGAAAGATTGATCTCGTCATCGCCAATAACGGGCAGAACAACGCGGCTCTGTTGGTCGGCAATGGACTGGGAAGCTTTGCCGCTCCGACACTCATTACGTTGAGTGGTGCCACTGCCAATCCCTGGACCGTGGTCCTGGATGACTTCAACGGCGACGGCAAGGATGATCTGGCAACTGCCAACACGGCAATCCCCAATGTGGGCGTCCTGCTCGGGAATGGCGCGGGTGTCTTCTCGTCCATGACCGGCTACACCGCGGGAACTCCCTACGGCCTCGCCTCGGGCGACCTCAACAATGATGGCAAGGCCGATCTCATCACCGCCGACTATGTCACGTCTGGAGTCCTCAAGGTTCTGCTGAATACGTCGGCACCGGTCGTCACCACCACTACGGTTTCGTCCATCAATCGCGCCGGTGCCAGTCCGGTTTGCAGCGGAACCTCGGTGAGTTGGACTGTGACCTTTGCCGCCTCAGTCAGCGGCCTGACCGCGAGCAATTTCACCCTCGCCAACACCGGCTTGACCGGCCCGATGATCACGGGCGTGAGCGGCAGCGGCACGATCTGGACAGTAACGGCCAGCACCGGAACCGGCGGTGGTTCGTTGGGCCTGGACATGGCCAACAGTACGGGCGTGACGCCGACTGTCACCAATGTGCCATTAACCGGGCAGGTCTTTACGGTCAACGCGCCGCCAACCACGGCAACGGTGGGCGGGCCGCAAACGATTTGCGCTTTGGGCACGACGGCCAGCCTGGGCGGCAACATGCCCACGACTGGCACGGGGATGTGGTCAGTGGTGAGCGGCGGGACGGGCAGCTTCAGTCCGAACGCGACGACGCCGAACGCGACGTTCACGCACGCGACCGGCACGGGGCCGGTGGTCGTGCGCTGGACGATTTCGAATGGCGTCTGCACGCCATCCACCGCCGATGTGACCATCACGATCAATCAACCGCCGACCACGGCAACGGTGGGCGGGCCGCAAACGATTTGTGAATTGGGCACAACGACGGGTTTGGGTGGCAACACACCGGTCAATGGCACCAGACCCAGAAAGATCGCGTTCGCAAAGCCCGCAATCCAGACCGACTTTTCAGCGCGCTCTGGTTTGCCCGCGCCCAGATTCTGCCCGACCAAGGTCGCCGCCGCATTCGCCATCCCCCACGATGGCAGGATGGTCACGACGATGATGCGCATGGCCACTGTGTAACCGGCCACGGCATTGGCGCCGAAATAGGCCACGATGCGCACCAGCCACATCCAACTGGCCGTGGCGACCAGATATTGAAAAAACGCCGCCGATGGAAATTTGCACAATCTCGCGCAACAGCGGGAAGTCCGGTCGCCACTGTGCCCGCGTGATGTGCACGCGCCCGCGTTGCCGGAACAGCACCGACAATTGGTACAGCACCGCGCCGCCACGTCCGATGGTCGTCGCCACCGCCGAACCAGTCACGCCCAGCTCCGGGAACGGCCCCCAACCAAAAATAAAACACGGATCGAGCACCAGATTGATCGCATTGCCCAGCCACAACGCCCGCATCGCAAACGCCGCATCCCCCGCGCCACGAAAAACGGCGTTAATCAGAAAGAGCAGCATAATGATGATGTTGGTGCCGAGGATGATTTTTCCGTAGCCCATGCCACCGGCCATCACGCCCGGCGCAGCCCCCATCATCGTAAAGAGCAAGTTCGTGCCGAAAAACGCGATCACGCCGAGCACGATTGAAACCAGTGCGCCCAACAGAATCGCCTGTGCGCCCGCGTGCCCGGCGGCGTCGGGATTGCCTTCGCCCACCCGCCGCGCGACCAGTGCCGTCGTTGCCATGCTTAGGCCCATCGCGATGCCGAAGACCAGCACCAGCAAGGCCTCAGTCGTACCAACAATGGCAATGGCTTCGGCACCCAGCCGCGAAACCCAAAACACGTTGACGATGCCGAAAAGCGATTCCATCAGCATCTCCAACACCATCGGCACGACAGCAAAAAAATCGCGCGCCCGATGCTGCCGGTAGTGAAATCCTGTTCGCCGCTGCCCACAGCTTGGCGCAGCGTCGCCCAGAGGCCGGGCGTAGCGGCCTCTGCTTTGTTTTCTATCGTTGAATTCATACGTCCTTGCCTTCTCCACAACGAAAAGAGCACGTCCACCCGGCGGTGATGGCCAGGGCAACGTGCTCTCAACTGGCTCAATTTCAAACTCTCTGTCTATTGGGGAAACCCTACGGTTTGTATGATGCGCTGTGCTTGCGCCATATGCCGGCGTTCGTGCGCCACGATGATGCGGCAGGCATCCAGCACGCTATACGTCATCAAATTCATCAGCGGAGAAACCATCACGACGCTAACAAGGTCGCTTTTATCCAACGCCTGGAAACAACTCATCAACTCACGCTGGTGTGCGCCGTATTCCTTGACGATTTGCGCATCGAGCGTGCTGGCGGAAGGCGTCATGGCGACTGGAGCTTTAAATTTTTGCGTGGACTGGGGTGACATAGACTTCGCCATCATCCAGGCCACCAGCTTTGGCAACAGCGGCACCCGCTCCAATAACTTCGGTTGTTTGCGGCCCTGCGCGATGGCGTGCAAAGGCTTCAGCATCGCCCGGTTGACGATCAGCACATGCTCCAGGCATTGCGCAACGCTCCAGATTTCGGCCCCAGGTTTCCAATTGAGTTGTGCCCCCGTCAAGGGGCCGAACAGCGTTTCGGTCTCGCGGCCAATGGCGGCCACTTCGGCCTGTAATTCGGGTAATGAACATTCAAAATAAGACTTGCTCACAAGCATCTCCTGTTGACATGAGGTCAGCACTTCAGTCGTTCAATGCTGCGATGGCCTCAATCTCGATCTGAAAGCCGTAATGCAATTCCTTGCACGGCACAATAGCCCGTGCGGGACGGTGTTCGCCTAACATACGCGTGTAAACCTCATTCACTTTGCCCCACAGCTCGATGTCCGAAATGTAAATCGTGACCTTCAACAAGCGATCCATCTCGCTGCCTGCCGCGCGCAAGATTGCACCCAAATTCGTCAGGCATTGTTCGGCTTGTTCTTCAATCGGACCGACAATCTTTTCCGAACTGCCCGGCTTAATCGGCAATTGCCCAGCCACATAGACAAGACCGTTGTGAATGATGGCTTGCGAATAATGGCCGCCGGGCGCGGGCGCATTCGGTGTCAGGACAGCTTCGATCTTCATTCCGAGTGTTTCCTTCTTTCCGCGTGTTCCGCGTTCTCAAAGCGTAATAACCTCGACCTGCGGCGTCACTGCCGTTTTGGGCATCAACGCGGGCCAGTACGCCACGACCTCTTCGACCTTTGGCCGTCCACCGCCAAAGCCCGTCACGGTCGGCGGCCCAGCCAAGGCAAGTGGTGCGAGTTCCGTGGTGAAACGTTGAAGCGCTGCTTGATCCTGCCCACGCACGCCCACACGCAACATCACTTCGGCAATGTCCGGTGAGGGTTCGCCGCCTAACCCTTCGTGCGTCGCGTTGACGCCGATGTATTGCGAGCGGATTTCCTCGAACTTGAGCCCCAACACAGCCAGCCGTTTGCGCAACATCGCGTCAGCCGCTTTCGCTTTCGCATATGCGTCGGGCCAGGCGTAAATCAAGCCGCCCGCAGCTTTGAAGCCATCCGCAAAACTGATCGAAACTTTGTACAGATCGGTAGCGGCTTTGCCTTGTACGCCACTCACGCGCACGCGGTTCTCACCGTCTTGCGCCAAATTGATCGTCGTAAAATCGGCAATCACATCGGGCGTGAGGTAATTGTGCGGGTCGCCCATCTCGTACATCAACTGCTCGGTCACACCAGCGACCGTAATGCGCCCGCCCGTGCCTGCGTGTTTGGTGACCACGAATGAACCGTCCGCAGCAGCTTCGACAATCGGATAGCCGATGTCCCAGAAATCGGGAATCGTCTGCCAATCTACCTGACAGTTACCGCCCGTCGTTTGCGCGCCGCATTCAATGATGTGCCCGGCCACGGTGCCCGCCGCCATTTTGTCCCAATCGCTGAGCGACCAGCCGAATTCGTGAATCAACGGCGCGAGCGTCAACCCTGTATCCGTGCAGCGTCCGGTCACGACAATGTGCGCGCCTTGCGCCAGGGCTGTGGCAATCGGGGCCGCACCGAAATACACATTCGCGCTTTTGACGCGGTCACGAATGGTCGAGAGCGCATCGCCCGACTCCATGTTTTTCAGTTCAATGCCTTGCGCAATCAGTTCATCAAGATTGCCCATGATGTCATCGCCGGTCACGACGCCGATTTTGACTTGCCCGGTCAGGCCAAGTTTATTGACGACACCAGCCAACCCCGCAACACACGCTTGCGGATTCACGCCGCCCGCATTGGCAATGATCTTAATGTTATTGTCCAGGCATTTTTTCAACACACGACTAACCACATACAAGAAGTCCCGCGCATAACCAGCCTGTGGGTCGCGCGCTTTCTGCTTTTGCAGAATGGACATCGTGATCTCGGCCAGATAGTCGAGCGTCAGATAGTCTATCTTGGTTTCGGGTGTCCCGCGCTCGACCAATTGAATCGGCGCGTCAAGCCAGTCACCCCAAAAGCCTTGTCCATTGGCGATACGGATTGTCTTCATTGCTCCTCCTGGTTACGCCGCAAAAATCGCCGGACGCTTTTTCGCCCACGGACGCGCGGCTTCTAATTCATAGGCCAAGTGCAACAACGTCGCCTCGCCGCCGCGCCACGCCGCGAATTGGCTGCCGATGGGCAACCCGCTTTTCGTCCGATAAAGCGGCACCGACATCGCGGGTGTCCCGCAGGCGTTGTGCAATGGCGTATAGGCGACTTCATCCAGCACGCGCGCCAGCAGCGTGTCGAAATTTTGGCGCGGATCGTGATAGCCCAGCTTGTACGGCGGGATGCGCAAGACCGGCGAAAGGATCACATCGTAGTTTTTGAAGAAACCTTCCAGCGCCGCCGCTGCTTCAGTGAAGGCTTTGTTCGCGCGTCCGACAGCCTGGAACAACCCGCGCTTGCGGCCCAATTCCATCAGGCCAATCGTCCACGGTTCCAGCACGTCTTGACGTTTGACGCCCTTGCCCAACATCTGCTCGATTTCGACGTCTAAACCAACCGTGCCCGCCGACCAATAGCCCAGAAAAGCCTCCGTCACCTCCGCGCCATTGATCGGCAGCTTCACTTCTTCGACGCGATGCTTCAACGATTCGCACAACTTGGCTGTCGCACGAATGGCCCGTTCGACTTCCGGGTCGGCTTTCACACCATTCACGCCTTCCAACACGAGGGCGATCTTCAACCGCTTGGACGCAGGGCCGCTGATTGTCCCAACCGGTGGCAATTTCTCATTGCGCTTGTTTTCAACCACATTCAAATACGCCGCCGTATCGCGTACCGAACGGCTGACGCAAAGATCGCTCGTGATGCCTGCGACATCATTTGCCAACGCCCCAACCGTAAACGGCGTCAATTCGCGCTTGCGTGTGGGTTTTAAGCCGAAGACACCACACTGGCACGCCGGAATGCGAATCGAACCGCCGCCGTCATTGGCATGCGCCAGCGGGACAATGCCCGCTGCGACGGAAGCCGCTGAACCACCGCTGGAACCGCCCGTCGTATAGGCCGGATTCCAGGGATTGTGCGCCGCGCCGTGCAAAGTCGGTTCGGTCGTTTCGATCAAACCGAACTCGGGCGCATTGGTGATACCCACGACGATGAAACCAGCCTGCTCGACGGCTTGAATAAAAGGCGAACTCGCTTTGTGCAACCGTCCATGTTTGGCAATGGCTTGCGCGTAAAGACGCGAACCGAAATCAATGTCAGCGTCTTTGTATTCGACGATGTTCTTGAGAAGGATGGGCACGCCAGCAAACGGGCCATCGCCGAGATTCGCCTTGGCGTGCGCCCGTGCTTTTTCGACATCAAAGTTTTTGGTCAGCACGAGATTGAGTTGTGGATTGAGGTGCTCGATGCGCCGCAACGTATCTTCGACCAGTTCCAGCGGCGTGATCTGTTTCTTACGTATCAACTCGGCCAAGCCGGTCGCATCGTAACCTGCCAGTACGGAAGTGCGCAGTTTGGTTTGCGCCAGCCCGGTGGGGGCTTTATTCAGCAAGGCCGTCCCTGTCGCGGCTAGCGCCAGCGCGGTGGATTGTTGCAAGAATTCTCTGCGGTTTGTCTTCATTCTGTTTCTTTCGAGTAACGACCTGCTTTACGCGGTCTTTAATTCGGTCACATGCTCAAGTTCCAACTCTTTGATCAACTGATCGCGCAAAACGAACTTTTGCACTTTACCGCTCATCGTCAGCGGAAAAGCCGCCACGAAGCGGAAAATCTTTGGCACCTTATGGCGGCTGATGTTGGTTTTGCAATACGCGCGCAATTCGTCTTCGGTCGCGGTCTCGCCCGGTTTGAGCTTGATCACTGCCGCGACTTCTTCGCCCATGAACTTGTCCGGCAAGCCGATGATTTGCGCTTCGGCCACGGCGGGATGACGCATCAAGAAGGCTTCGATTTCGGCGGGGTAAATGTTCTCGCCGCCGCGAATGATCATATCTTTGACGCGCCCGATGATGTTGAGATAGCCATCAGACCGCATTGCCGCCAGATCGCCCGAATGCAGCCAGCCGTCAGCGTCCAGCGTCTCCGCTGTTTTTTCGGGCATGTTGTAGTAACCCTTCATATTCGAGAAGCCCTTCGTCCACAACTCGCCCGATTGGCCGCATTCAACGGTGGCCCCGGTCGCGGGGTCTACGATCTTGATCGAAGTGTGTGGGATCGGCAGCCCGACGGTGGCGGCTTTCAATTCAAAGCTGTCCGTGTGAAACGATTGTGTCACCGCGCCGCAAGTTTCGGTCATGCCAAACACAATCGAACAATCCGCGCCGAGGCGTTCCTTGACCTGTTCCATCAACACCACCGGCACCGGTGTCGCGCCCGTGAAAACGTTGCGCACCGTTGACAAATCGAACTCGGCAAAGCGGGGCTGCTGCAACATAGCAATCAGCATCGTTGGCACCGCGAAAGTGAACGTGCCACGCTCTTGCTGGAACAGTTCCAAATGCTTAACGGGGTCAAAGGCAATCAACGGAATCAGTGTGCAGCCCAAATAGATGCTGTAAATCGTCCCGCCCAAGCTGCCTGCGATATGAAAGAGCGGCATCGCCGTCACATATCGCTCGTCCGCCGCCAAATCGCCGCGCGTGCAAGCGACCCGCGACTGATTAATCAAACTGTGATGTGTCAGCATCACGCCTTTGGGGAAGCCGGTCGTGCCGCTGGTGTATTGCATCATCGCCACATCGTGCGGTTGCACACGGGCTTGTCGCGCCGCCAACGTTTCCTCCGAAACCGAATCGGCAAGCGCCAGCAATTGCTCAAACAACAGCACACCAGGTCTGGTTTGCTTGCCCAACAAGACCACACGCTCCAGTTTGGGCAGGCACGCCGCTTGTAATTTCTGTTGCAATGGATCGCTAATTTCTTTCAATTCCGGCGCGATGCTGTAAACCGATTCCAAATATGGATTGCCGCGCAATTCTTCCGTCAAACAAAGCAGTTTGATGTCGCCCTGCTGCAAAACATATTCGACCTCTGCCGCGCGATAATTGGTATTGATCGTCACGATCACGCCGCCGATTTTCGCCAGCGCCATTTGCAGAAAAATCCATTCCGGCACATTCGGCGCCCAGACAGCGACGTGATCGCCTTTTTCGACACCAAGCGCCACCAACCCTTTTGCCACCCGATTCACCATGTTGCGGTATTGGCTGTAACTCAAGCGTATTTCCAAGCCAAGCTCAGAATAGCGATAAACCAGCGCTTCTTTTTCCGGCAATGCCGCCGCGCGCTGATCCAGCAGATCGCCGAGCGTCAGGTCTATTAAATCAGTACCAAAGGCTTCAGCTTCCCAATGTGCGAGGTTATTGTTGATTGCCATAATGAGTCCAGGTGTCAGGTGTCAGGTGTCAGGTGCCGGGTGTCAGCGAGTTCCTTTCAAGCTTCTGGTTAAACCGGCAAGCATTTTGCCGACTTCAGAACATTGACTGAGCAACGGTTCCGCGTCTTCAGCAGGACGGTAGCCCAATCGGCCAACCAAGAGTAGATGCGTCTCTAATTCCATCAATGATCCGTTTGCAACCGAAAGGTGGCGCAAGTAATCGCCTAAGTGATCACGTCCGTGTCCCTCTGCGATGTTGGCCGGAACAGAAACTGCCGCACGTTGCACTTGGCTGATCAATCCATAGGTTTCATTTTTAGGCAGAGTGCTGACGAAGCGATAGCATTCAACCACCAAATCCATTGCCTTTTGCCAAACCAACAAATCCCGATAACTTTTTATCTGCATAGCGAATCCCCTTTTCAAGCTGAAGTAATTGTCAATGTGGGCCGAAATTCGAGTTCCCCGCTCAAGGCTTATCTATCTGAAATCTGACACCTGACACCTGACACCTGACACCTGACACCTGACACCTCACACCTCACACCTCACACCTAATCTTGCCAACCCGTGATACTCCCGATTCGGAATCATCCCCGTCGCCGCCGCCATGCGATTCGTGAAGTTGTACATTGCCGCGATTTCCACCACATCCCAAACCTCTTCTTGTGTCAGACCGAAACTTTTCAAATGTTCCAAATCCTCCTGCAAACATTCGAGTGGTGAAAGCGTCAGTTTGGTGGCGTAATCGAGCACGGCTTCCATTTTGGGGCTGACGCCAGCCCGTTTGTAATCGAGCGTGATGCGGTCGGCTTGGATTGGATCACCGAGAGCCTCGCGCAAGGCTGCGCCGTGAGCAACGAGGCAATAGAGACAACCATTCGCCATCGAAACCGCGACCGCAATCATTTCGCGCTCAGCGGCGTTCAAGTGTTCGGTCGGTACGTGCAATTGTTTGTAATGGCCGAACCAGCCAATCAGCCGTTCAGGTCGGTAGCTGTAGACGCGAAAGACATTGGGCACAAAGCCGAGTGTCTCTTTGGCCTTGCGGAACAGGCCGCGCAAGCTTTCATGCACCTCGTCTTCAGCAGGCACAGGAAACCAACTGATTTGCTCTGAATTGTCGGAAGACATCTCACACCTCATTGAATTCGGGTTGATATTTGGCTAAGCCACTACAACCTGCCAGCGCGCCTGCACGTAGTGCCATTGCCATAAACGCTTCGTCACGCACCTTGTATTCGCTATGAATCCCGAACCGGCTGGCGGGCACAAAACCAAAGCGTGGATAATATTCGGGATGGCCCAGCACAATTGCCGCGTCGAATCCGGCGTCGCGACACGCCGCCAACCCGGCTCGCGTCAATTGCGAACCGACACCACGCTTTTGCCAAGCAGGCAGGACTGCCAATGGCGCGAGGCCAATCACCTTTACGGCTTGCGGGTTCGTTGCAAGCGTCACCTCGCTGAAAAAGATATGCCCGACGATTTGCCCTTCGGCCTCTGCCACCAGCGAAATGACGGCTTTGCCATTGGCGCGCAGCTTGTCCACCAAATTGGCTTCGTCGGGCTGTCCGAAGGCAGCCTGTATGACTTGGTGAATTCCCGCGATGTCTTCAGTTTGTTCCGGTCGAATGGTCATCAGTTGTAAAACGGAAAGAGGACTTTGAGTTCGGCTTTGTCAGGTCGCCGCCCGTATTCGCAAATCTCGAAGGCTTCGGCGTGTTGCACCTTGCCGCCGCGCGCTGCCCCGTACCATTCGGTTAGTTGCGCGCGGTATTTGTCGGCGATGTTCTTTTGCCGCGAAACGAAACGGTCACGCACCACTTGCCAGCGCTTCTTCACGAATTCGGGGTCTTTGTTCAGCAAGGATTCATCGCCATTCGCGCCGCCTTCGTAAAACTGCGACACCATGCCGAGTAGGCCGTCGAGTTTCTTTTCCATCACGCTGTCTACGTCAACGACTACGTCAGCCGCGAAGGGATTGGGTTTATCGAAACGATCCCAGGAATACAAAAAAACCGGATTCTTGGTCAGATGCGGCGTATCGGGGCAAAAATTCGGCACCGTGACCATATAGGCTGCATCCTGCACCAAGACGCCGGTGTAACGATGGTCGGGATGATAATCGTTGGGGCGATGGCTAATCACAATGTCAGCGTTCCAACTGCGAATAAGCCGTGTAATCTTCTTGCGGTTTTCGAGTGTGACTTCAAGTTCGCCATCGTGATTGTCCAGCAACTCGACTGTATATCCCATCAGTTTGGCCGCGCGTTCGACTTCAGCCTTGCGGCGACGATAGAGGTCACCACCAGCTTCTTTGAAATGGCCGATGTCACCGTTGGTGACGGCGACAAGTTTGACGGCGTGCCCCTTGGCCGCCCACAACGCCGCCGAACCTGACGAACCAATCTCGGCGTCATCAGGATGCGCGCCAAAACTGATGATGCGCAGTTTACGTTCCTGCACTGCCGTGGCCGATGACGTAGGCCAATTCAAACTTCCCCACAAACACAGCAAACTTGCCGCAATCATTACGTGTTTCATCTTGCCTCCTGAAGGGTCTCCACGAGCACACAAGTTCACGA
>ENA-OOOS01000007-OOOS01000007.1-human-oral-metagenome-genome-assembly--contig:-NODE-7-length-16090-cov-8.994174_pt1 | contig 16090 bp, 13 predicted proteins | sample MGYA00245256_ERZ501121 | MGnify/ENA primary metagenome ERZ501121 (study PRJEB25959, sample SAMN05335025) | human oral metagenome | host: human-associated | place: USA: California | collected 2014-04-22...
TTTTTTTTAATATCTCTATGCCTCTATATTTTAAATTTGGTATTTGCTTATCCAGCGCAGGCACTCAAGTTACCAAATGAATTAAAAGGCGCATTGCCTAAAATATTATCTGTATCCAGATTTCGGCTTGACGGTGCTGTAGAAACAAAAAAAGGTCAATTGTATATACCGGCAATTCCAGATCAACAGACTCGTGGCAGCAAATCCGAATCAGTTTTAAAAGCTGCTCTGCCAGATAAAACAAATCCAGAATTCATTCTATTTGATAATGGTTGGTGTTTTTTAAAAGTAATTGAAACTGATAAGCAAAAGACTGTAGTTTCTGTAAGTAAATTACCACTAGATTTGCAGCGTATTCTTTTAAAAACAAAATTAGCTCCTGATTTAATAGTGCCAGATAATTTTTTTCTGCCAAGCACAATGAAATCTATTGCTGGCAATTTAACGATAACTATCAAAAATGTCAGTCCGCCGGTTGCTAATAGTAATGTTTCTAAAGAGAACATTATTGTTAAACACGAAAAGAGTGATAAGTCTCAAAAAGGCGATATTGCTAAGCAAATAACTAGCAAGAATGGTTGGATTGTTGTAAATTCGCCCTCTACAGGTAAAATTAGTTTATTGACCTATCCAGAATTGGTTAAGGCAATAGAATTTCCTATCGAAGGAACACCGAGCGGAATTACTTTTGCTAATGGCATAGTATATATAGCTGATCAGTCAAAAGCGCGCATACTTAAATTAGATCCTTATACTAAAACTTTTTTGGGACAAATTGATTTACCTAAAGGTAGCGTGCCCAAAGATGTGGTGGCTTTACCTGATGGCAAACTTATTTATGTTTCTGAAAACACGTTTAGTGATGTAGCGGTGTTCGAAACTGATGGCGATAAACTTTTAGTACGAACAAAGGTGCATAGTTATCCCGGGCGCCTGGCTATAGATCCTGAAGGAACAATTTGTATAATTTTAAGCGTTCCAGATGGTAGAGTTTCTTTATTATCAACCCAAACGCAACGTTTTATTAGTGCTATTCCTGTTGGCTGTTTACCTAATGGTATTACCTATGATGCAACAAATAAAAATGCCTATATTTCTAATCGTGTCTCTAACACAGTTTCAGTTATCGACTTAGTGCATCGCGGTGTGACTTTTAATTTAAAGACCGGTAATGCTCCTACAGGACTTGTTGTTGATGAAAGTGATAAAAAGCTGTATGTGGCAAATGCAAAAGATAATTCAATTGCTGTTTTCGATATAGTAAATCATAAAAAGATAGGTGAGATTAGATTACCTTTGGATTTAGATTTTCCTGATTCATTAACTCTTTTGCCGGATAAAAAACATTTCTTGGTTTCAAGTGCATCAACTGACGCATTAGGATTATTTGATATGGTCAGTCAAACATTTGAAAAAATTGTTTTTATTGGGCATACAAGCGATCAATGCTTATGGATTCCCGGACATTAATTTAGCTAAGAAGCTTTGGCTTGATCAATTGCTATTTTGGCTTCTCTATAATCCAATAATTGTTCCATAGCTTCAGCATAACCTTGATTAATAAATTGTCTAGAGCGATTTGGATCTATTTCTAATAAGGTAGTGCTTACTTGGCGATGAGGCTGGAAAACTTTTATATCTATTGTTTTACGTCCACGTGACTCGACATTGCCTTCTGCAATTAGGCGATTATAGAGCTCGGCAGATTGAATTTCTTTTCTTGCAGAAGCATCTAAAACAATATCTAGGCATCGTGCTATTACTTCAAACATATTGGCTGGGCAAACATTTATTTGTTCAGGATGTAATAAAACCATATAGATTTCATCAGCTCCTCTTTCTAGCGCGGTATGCATTGGTGTATTACGTACCAAGCCTCCATCAACCCATAGTCCTGAGCCATGTAATTGTCTGGGCGGGAATGCCATTGGCAAAGCGCAAGTAGCCATTAATACATCAACTAATTCGCTGCTTGAAATAACATCGTCTGTGGTAATAAAACTTGTTTGTAAACTGCATAAGTCTGTTGTACAAACACCGAATTTAGTGCTGCTTTGTTTTAGTTTGTGCAAAGACACTTCACGTCGAATTACTTCTTCTAAAGGATGAGTGTCAAGAATGCCTAAATGATGTCCTAATACCATTTGACCAATTGTATTAGGCGAGGGTAAATGATATATATCTTTGGCGCGCATACTGCACCATAACTCTTCTAATCTTCGTATGTCACCTTGAGCAATTAAAGCAGCATTGAGACCACCAATACTGGTACCAAAAGCATAATCAAACACATAGCCTTGTTCTATTAATGCTTTGGCGACGCCCACCTGGTAAGCTCCTCGGCCGCCCCCTCCAGGCAATACTAAGGCTCTTACGGGGGTACTATTGTCGGAACTATTTGATTCGATTTTGGCTTCCATGATTAATATTTGCCTTAAATAGGGCTAAATAAATCATAAGCTATAATTGTGAAATTACCAATGGTTAAAGCATTGATTTAATGACGTACCGGACTTAATACGGCTCCAATATGAGTCGCCACTTCAGCCGGTGTTTTTGCAACTTTGACTCCAGCAGCATTTAATGCTTCAATTTTTGACTCTGCAGTGCCTTTGCCTGCTGAAACAATAGCGCCAGCGTGTCCCATTCGTTTACCGGGAGGTGCTGTTTGACCGGCTATGAAACCGACTACGGGTTTTTTGATTTTTGCTTTGATAAATGCTGCAGCTTCTTCCTCAGCACTACCACCAATTTCGCCAATTAATACTATTGCTTTTGTCTCAGGGTCATTTTCAAAAAGCATAAGAGTTTCTTGGTAGTCTAATCCCTTAATAGGATCACCGCCTACACCAACGCAGGTAGATTGACCCAAATTAGCCTCTGTAAGAGCAAGCGCTATTTCATAAGTAAGGGTTCCGCTTTTACTAATCATCCCTATTGGTCCTGATTTAAAAATTGAGCCAGGCAAAATTCCTATTAAACATTGTCCAGGAGTGATAATTCCTGGGCAATTGGGTCCAATAAGGTGAGCTTTTTGTTGTTTGACTTCTTGTACCATTTTCATCGTATCAAGAGGTGGTATACCTTCTGTGATAACAACCAGCAATTTGATTCCCGTACTGGCCAAATCATCTTTTTCACGCTCTATACGTTTTCTATAATTTTCAAAATCAGCCGCCATACGCTTATAAAGGCCTTCCAATTCATTGGCTCTAGCTTCTAATTGCTCCACTTGAGCTGATAAATTCGCACAGCTTGTGCATGTGCTTCTTGCATTTGATTTCACAGTGTCCACATTCATTCCGTATTGCTCCGCATCTACCTCATCCCCGGCATACATAGCCCTAAAAAAAGCCTTGGCAGAATTCATTCTATTGCCGCCTTCTTCCGCAGCTGGTTCTTGCCCAGCTTGCGGCGACATAGCGTCATCTGCACCCTGAATATCCGGCGTCTTCTTGGCATCTTTACTGCTTTTTCCTGCCAAAATATCTTCATTTGCTGATGACATTAAGAATGGTCTCCAATCTTTCTATAAGTTCTAATTTACCTTATCAACTAATTAATGTTTAGGTGGCCATATTTCGGCAGAACTGGCCTCTTGCCTAATTTTACCTACTTTAACCACTTAAATTGTGCTTATGGCATTTTTTATCATACTTTCATGAAGCTGAGATAAATTCGTTCTTGCTATGCTAATTATGAAATGTGAAAAGACATAGGACAAACATTCTTTGGCCCCAAATCAAACAACGAAAGAAGCAATAAAAAAACAAGGCAGACCTAATGAATATGAATCTGCAATTGTTTCCATTATTAAGGATGCACCTCAAGGCACACATTTAACCGCCCCCGAAGTATTTATTAAAGCACAAGAATTAGGTCTACCTGTCAGCATCTCAACTGTTTATAGAACATTACATAGGTTGAAAGCTATTGGGGATGTCACTACAGTATCTGGCGACAGAAAAATAAGATATGAATCAGCCGATGGCGGTCCAGAACATGACCATTTAATTTGTTTGGGCTGTGGCTTAACCATTGAATTTGTCGATGAACGATTATCCAGTTTCGGTCAAACAGTAGCCAAGCGTAAAGGATTCACTGTTATCAAAAGCCGTTTTGATATTTTGGGTTATTGTGAGAATTGCCGGAAAAATAGCATCGATGATAAAAGGGTTAAGTTAAAAGAATATTGGCAATCAGCAGCCGATGCTATAGAAGACGCTCTTACTTTGATTGAACAAATTAGTGAAAATAATTTGGACGACTCTGAACTAACAAATTTGATCAGTAACAATAAATTAGCTATAGAAAATTTGAATGAAGCTATAGAAAATTGTCAGTCAGCGGAAAAGTTACTGGGACGAGGCTTCGACACGTGAGACCTTTAAACTCTGGCCAGAAGGTTTTGTCTAATCTGGTTGTGTAAAAGCTCTCTAGCTTGCTTAAGCTCTTCTTCAGATTCTAAAATGATTTGTTTTAAATCAGGTATATTAAGTTTTCTTTTTTCATTGATCTGTTTTCTTTTTTGCAGCATTTTTGGCAAAAGGCGCAAACCGTCAAAAATGCCACTTAGCCAAGCCAAAATAGATCCATTCCTTATTATTACCGCAGCTAAGTAATACGATTGCCAAAAAATGATTTGCGGCAAAAATTCAAACAAAATCGGCGTGGGAAAATTTTTAACCATCATATTAATATTATTGCGACAAGATAACCGAACAACCAGCTTATTGTAGCCACTGCCTGTAGTACCACAACCTAAATGGTACATAATGGCATCAGGAACATACAAGCATTTATACCCTGCACTTTGTGCTCTTAAAGCTAAATCTACATCTTCAAGATAAGCAAAAAAATCTTCATCAAACAGCCCAATGTCCTCGAGCATTGATTTGCGGTAAACCACAGCACCCCCACAAGCACCTAATACATATCGTTCTTTTTCAAACTGTCCCACATCCAGCTGTCCATGACCTATCCTACCGGGTAATCCGCCTCTTCTTAAACCATCTCCAGCACCATCTATCAGTTTCGGATTATCTAATGAAAGCATTTTGCATGCCACACTACCAATTTCTGTATGATTCGTTAGTGCGTTAACCATTTTTTCTAACCAATAAACATCAGCTTTTGTATCATTATTTACCAAAGCAACAAAATTGCCCGTACTAGCTTTGATACCTTGATTAACTGCAACACTAAAACCAGTATTGTGATCTAAGGCAATTAAGTTTACTTGCGGAAATTCGCTTTTCAAAAACTCACAAGAACCATCTTGCGATCCATTGTCAACGACAATAATTTCAATATTTTTATATGATTGGGCTAATAATGACTCTAAACATGGAGCCAAGAATTTACGCCCATTCCAATTTGGTATTACAATACTTACAAGATTTGTTGTCATACTACATTTGCTTTATTGTCTTATTGTATGGCCAAACATCCAATATAACCTATGAAAATATTGCTTATCACATTAGAGCCAATTGGCAATCGTATGGCTGGACCTGCCATACGCTGTGTTGAACTTGGCAAGCAATTAGCCAAACACTTCACGGTAACTCTTTTTTCGCCTTATTCAACATCTGACGATTTGTCCTTCGTAAACTGCGATCTAAAACTCGGACTAAATAAAAAAGACTTATTAAGCCTGGCGCATAATCAAGATATTTTAATTATTCAGGCAAATGTCTTAAAGCAGTATCCTCAACTTTCGCAGTTAAACAAGTTTCTTGTTGTAGATTTATATGATCCTTTTCTATTCAATATCCATCTACAATATGATGAGCATCCGCCAAGTATTGCCTCTGCAATTTTTAGGTTAATGCATAAATTAATTGAAAAGCATATGCTCTTAGCTGATTTTTCTATCTGCGCCTCTGAAAGACAGCGCGATTATTGGTTAGGTCGCTTTTGTGCGCTAGGTAGAATAAATCCAGATATACATAGACTTGACTATTCACTGCGTAAATTAATAGATGTAGTGCCTTTCGGAGTGCAAGAAAATCCACCGCTTGCTAAAGGTCCAGGACCACGAAATATTTTTCAACAAATAAAAGCAGACGACCCAATATTATTATGGGCCGGTGGACTTTGGGACTGGTTAGACCCTCTTACCGTCATCAAAACTGTAGGTCAACTCAAAGATCAAATTCCTAATTTAAGACTAGTTTTTATGGGCACAATATCTCCTAATCCGCAAGTACAGGTAATGAATATGTCTGTTCAAGCAAAGAATTTAGCCCAACAATTAGACTTGTTAAACAAAAATGTTTTCTTTACTCCTCAATGGGTTTCTTATGACGAGAGAGCCAACTTTCTCTTGCAGGCAACAATGGGTATTTCTGCTCATTTTGACTTACCCGAAACAAGATATTCGTTTCGTACACGCTTACTCGATTATTTCTGGGCTCATTTGCCTATTATCACCACTAGCGGCGATGACTTAGCCACACAAATTGAAGCCAATAAAGCCGGAATCACAGTTAATTATCAAGACATTGATGGTTGGAAATCAGCTATAACATCATTATTAACTAATAAAGAATTATTGAAGCGCTATAGTCAAGGATCTAAACAATTAGCTGAACACTTCAGTTGGGACCGGGCTGTAGTGCCTCTTTTCAATTATTGTCAAAATCCTTACCATCTACCAAAACATAAGAAAGTGACTATGCCAAACCTTATCGAAAGAGCATATTCTATTTATCATCGCGGCGGAAAAGAAATGCTCTTAAACCGCGCAAAACAAATCCTCAAAGACAATTTGCCTTAGCTTAGAAAACATTTCCCATAGCAAAACCAAAAGCGGCGTTATAATACAGTAATAGAACTGGGAGAGCAGCTTGCGCATATATGCACGTTGCATGAACAAATCCCAAAATACTTAAATTTGAGTAAATGGCAACACGTAAGAAAGTAACAATTCTCGGTTCAGGATCAGCTGGTCTCACGGCTGCAATATATGCCGCCCGAGCTAATTTAGAACCACTTGTCATCCAAGGGATGCAAGCAGGCGGACAATTGACTATTACTACTGATGTAGAAAATTTTCCAGGTTTTCCTGATGGCATTCAAGGACCAGATTTAATGGAGCAGATTCAACGCCAAGCTGCCCGATTTGGAACACAATTTATCACAGACAATGCCGTATCTGTAGATCTTTCAAAAAGACCTTTCACTATCAATGTTGGATCTGAGCAAATAACTACCGATACCTTAATTATATGCACAGGAGCAACAGCAAAATTACTGGGTCTAGAATCAGAGTCAAAATTAATGGGCCATGGTGTTTCAGCTTGTGCTACTTGTGACGGATTTTTCTTTAAAGATAAAGATGTATTTGTTGTAGGTGGTGGAGACACTGCTTTAGAAGAAGCAGTATTTCTCACTCGTTTTGCTAAACAAGTAAATCTTGTTCATAGACGCAATACTTTCCGCGCCTCACCAATTATGGTTAACCGTGCTAAACAAAATAACAAAATCAAATTCATCCTTGATCATATAGTGGAAGATATTGACGATGTGGCTAAAGGCGAAGTGACTGGCATCAAGTTACGTGATGTTCACACTGGTAAAATAACCCAGCATTCAGCAGATGGTGTATTTATTGCTATAGGACACCAACCCAATACAGAATTGTTTAAAGGACAATTAAAATTAACTGAAACTGGTTACATAGTTACTGATGGAGTTAAAACCAGTATTAAAGGAGTTTTTGCTGCTGGAGATGTTCAAGATGAATTGTATCGCCAAGCTATTACCGCTGCAGGCTCTGGTTGCGCTGCCGCATTAGAAGCTCAATGGTTATTAGAATCCGAAGAAGGACATCCAAACGCTGCAAAAGCAGACGAAAAACAAAAAGTAATCAAATAGCCACTAGAGCTATCCCTGAATAATATTGTCCGGCATAAGCCGACTATTTTAGAGTGAGGCCAATTTTGATAGAAAACAAGTCAGGGTGGAATGCTGTAAAAGTAGCTATGCTAGTGAGGAATTTTTCCTCACATGGCGGACTAGAATTGTATGCTTATCAATTAGTACAAGGACTTTTAAGCCGCGGACTGCATGTAACAGTACTTTGTGAGAAAGCCGATATAAATTTAGACGATAAAAATTTCAAACTAGTCCAAATTACACCAAACAAGCCGAAAGCTAATAAAGTAAGGCAAATAGAACATTGTATAAAAGAATTTACTCAAGCTATTGCCAAGCAAGGTCCTTTCGATATTATTCATAGCCAACATGTGGGATCACATAATGTTGATGTGGTGACTTTTCATAACCACACTGTTAGCAGACTTAATTATACAGGCATGCCCCTTGAAGTTTCTTTGAATAAACTCAAACTATTATTTAGACCAGATTACATTCTACGAGACGAAGTGGATGCAATGTTAGTAAAAGAGGCACGCATGCTCCTATTCCCATCACGTATATGTAAGCAAGATTTCATCGAACATTTTCATTTCCATAACAGTAAAAACATGGCTGCTTTAACGGTAGCTTATCCAGGTTGGCAATTAGCTAAATCCCATTTGCATAATGGTCAATCCGATGATCAATCAGTCGATGAATTAATAAAGAAAACAACTAATAACTTTCCTCGCGAAAAAACAATTGTTTTTGTTCGGGCGCGGTTATAGAAAAAAAGGATTAGATATATTGCTAGCTGCGTGTCTGCTTCTTAAGCAAAGAAATTATTCATTCAAATTGCTTATTGCTGGATTAAGAGAAAAATTTATTGATCGTTGGCAGCTCAATGCTTTTGATTTGAGTGACAATGTTCATTATCTTGGCGTTGTAAAAGATATGGCCCAAGTTTATCAGGCTGGTTCCATCATTGCTCTACCCTCTAGAATAGAGCCTTTTGGCATGTCCGCATTGCAAGCAATGAGTTATGGTCTTGTTCCTGTAGTTAGCAAAATTGCAGGAGTAGCTGAGTTATTGCAAAATGATACTGACTCTTTAGTATTAGAAAATCATTTAAATAGGGAAGAACTAGCAAGTAAACTAGCTTTTCTTTTAGATAATCCCCAAAAGCTAAAAACAATGTCTAAAGCTGCTCTAGTTAAAGCTCAAGCCATCGACTGGCAAGGAACTATTGATTCTACCCTTAATGCTTATCAGCAAATTTTTCAAAAAAGATATGTTTATTAAATCATGGATAAAAATTTATCGCAATTAAAAAAATCGGCTAATAAACTAATTGACGAGGCTAGCACTTATTTACAGCAGCATGCCCATAATCCTGTAAATTGGTTTCCTTGGTCAAGTGAAGCTTTAGAACAAGCAAAAAAGAATGACAAACCTATTATGCTTTCTATCGGTTATTCAGCCTGTCATTGGTGCCATGTTATGGAAGAAGAATCATTTGCTGATCATGATACAGCTAAAATAATAAATGAAAATTTCATTCCTATAAAAGTAGATCGCGAAGAAAGACCTGATATCGATGATATTTATATGGCTGCTGTTCAACTTATGACAGGACATGGCGGTTGGCCTCTAACTGTGTTTATCACCCCAGATCAAAAGCCTTTTTATGGCGGCACTTATTTTCCCAAAGAAGATAGACATTATGGACAACATATATTGCCTGGTTTCAAAACAGTTTTAAAGGCAGTGAGTCAAGCTTGGCAAAATCAACGCACAGATATTGAATTAAATGGCAAAGAGCTTACTAAGGCGATTCAATCAATTACCAAACAACAAGATACTGAATCGCATTTATCGAGTTCTATTGATGAAAGCAAAATACTTGTCGAATCTGCTAACAAATTATTACCTATATTCGATCTTACTTGGGGCGGATTTAAAGGCGCACCAAAATTTCCCCAAACCCTTTGCTTAGAATTATGTTTGCAAGCAGCCGCCAAAATAAAAAATAGCAATCCTCAAGCTCATAAAGAATTACTGAATGCTGTAGAAACAAGTCTAGACCGTATGGCTCAAGGTGGAATATATGATCATCTGGCAGGGGGGTTTGCTCGCTATTCTACAGATGAAAAATGGCTTGTACCCCATTTTGAAAAAATGCTTTATGATAATGCACTTTTGGCCGAAATTTATTTAGATGCTTTCTCGTATAGGAAAAAGGAATATTGGAAAAAAACAGCTTGTGAAACTCTCGATTTTATAATCACAGAATTGACTAGTGATGAAGGCGGGTTTTATTCAAGCTTGGATGCTGATAGCGAGGGACATGAAGGTAAATTTTATACCTGGATAAAATCTGAAATCGAAAGTGTCTTAGGCAATGATGCTGAACATTTTTGTCAATTTTATGGCGTGACGAAAGAAGGCAATTTTGAAAATGATCTAAATGTTCTTCATTTAGATCCGCAAAAAGATAATACAGAAACCCCAAAAATCAAAAAGCTTAAAGTCAAACTTTTAAATCATCGCAATAAAAGAATCCGCCCAATAAGAGACGAAAAAATAATTACCAGTTGGACTAGCTTAGCCATAAGCGCTTTAGTTAAGGGTTATCAAATAACTGGAATTGATAAGTATCAACAATCAGCACAAAAAGCTGCCCATTTCATTCTCAACAACCTTTTAATGAACGATAAATTAAAACGCAGCTATGCTCGTGGTTCAGCTAAATTAGATGCTTATCTAGACGACTATGCCTTTTTCTGTAAAGCACTTATTGATTTATCCAGCATAGATCCAAATCCTATATGGTTAGAAAAAGCACTTTATCTTTCTGCCTTAATAATTGAACGCTTTTTTGATAAAGATAATAGTGATTTCTTCTACACAGCTTACGACCACGAAAAATTGATTACTAGAACAAAAAACTTTATGGATGGACCAATACCTGCAGCAACTTCTATAGCCCTTCTAAGCCTGTTAAAACTTTCTCTAGTTACCAGTGACCGCAAATACGAAGATCTTGTCCGAAGCGTTTTAAATAAATACAAGTCGTCGTTCAGCAAACATCCAAGTCAATTTGCTACTTTGATTACAATATTAGATTTAGCAGTGAATTCCCCACTTTCTCTTGTTGTAGTCAATGGACCTAATCATGACCAAAATAAAGAAACACTCTTAGCCGCTCACAATATTTATCTGTCAAATAAGACAGTTTTTGTAAAAGACAATGAAAGAACTTATGATCAAAGACTTCTGCTTTTACAACAAAAGAGTATAGTTGAGAATAAGACTACTATTTTCCCTTGTCAAGATTATTCCTGTCGCTCTCCGATTACTCATATTAAAGACCTAAAACTATAGTAATCAATTATTAAAATCACCCAAATGCCTCAGTTAGGCACCTATTAAGAGGGGCAAAATAATATTAGAAAGGAATCCCAAACTATGTTCCAACCTAATGTTGTTAATAATTCTTCCATCTTAGAAAGACTCCAGGGACTTGTCCAAGTCTTAATTATTCATGAGTTGCCACCGGAAGCTAAACAATTAGAAGCTAACTTAAATGCTCACGGTATAAAGATAGATTGGGTTGAATCAGTCGAAGAAGCGGTTAAACGAATTAAACAAGGTCGTATTGATGCCTTGCTGCTTAATTGTTCTGTTTTAGACAACAATCCAATGGAATCCATACGCACAATTCGCTTACAAAGCCGCAATTTACCCATAGTGGTCTTAGCTGACAATGATGATAAAGCTCTTGCTCTAGAGACCTTAAAAGCCGGTGCCCAAGACTATTTAGTTAAAGGCAAAGTTAGAAGCGAATCAATCGCTCGCTGTTTAAGATATGCCATTGAAAGGCAGCGAATTAGATACGAAATTTTGCTTGAAGGAGAACGTTCGACCCGCCTCATTTTAGAGAATTCCTTACAGGCTTTTCTAGCCATGGATCAAAATGGCATAATTTTAGACTGGAACCTGAGAGCCGAAGGGCTATTTGGCTGGACTAGGCATGAAGCTATCGGAAAATCTATCAAAGATTTGATTAGACCTTCACCCACTCGCGATGTATTTATTGAGAATTTAGACAAAGTCTTGTCTGATTCACCTGAGGGTATCCTTAATAAACGTATGGAAGTGTATGCTATACACAAAGACGGACATCAATTTCCAATTGAATTTGGCATCTTCCGCATTAAAGACAAAACTGAATATCTTTATTGCACCTTTATAAATGATATAAGTGATCGCAAAGAAATTGAAAGAAAAACAAAACAATTAAATGAAGAATTGGAAAAAAGAGTACAAGAACGAACTAGCGAATTATTACGTTCTAATGCAGAATTACAACAGTTTGCAAAAATTGCCTCCCATGACTTACAAGAACCTTTAAGAGCTATACAAGGGTTTGCTCAGCTCTTAGTACGCCGTTACCACAGTCAGCTTGACACTGATGGCAAGCAATTTATTGAATTCATCCTAGACGGTTCTGAGCGCATGCAAAGATTAATACAATCAGTTCTTGAACATTCCAGCATATCTACAAATGAACAAGAAATCGAAGGTGTTGATGTATCTTCTGTCATTAAAGAGGTTATGAAAAATCTTAATCAGTCTATAACCGATAGCAAAGCCACTATTATTTTTAGCGATTTGCCCTCAATACCAGTTGAGCGTTCACAATTAATACAACTTTTTCAAAACTTAATAAGTAATGCCATGAAATATGCCGGCGATAAAACGCCATATATTGTCATTTCTGCTGAAAAGAGTGTTGATGAGTGGTTATTCTCAGTTAGGGATAATGGTATAGGTATTGATAACAAATATACTAGCCGTATATTTGACATGTTTGCTAGACTTCATGGTCGTATAAAATATTCTGGTACCGGCATGGGCTTAGCCATATGCAAAAAAATCGTCACTGCAAGCGGTGGCAAAATATGGATGGAATCTGAACCTGGTGAAGGATCGATATTCTTCTTTACTTTGCCAGAAAAGAAAGAACCAAAAAGAAAAGTATAACGCGGAAACTGACTCGACTACCAAAGATTAAGTAATTGAAGGAAAACATCTATGAACGCAACGAACAAAGATATTCATAACGAAAAAATTCATATATTACTTGTAGAGGATAGCCCTTCTGATGTCCGCCTTACACAAGAAGCTTTAAAGGACTCCGGTCTTTCATTCGACTTATCCTTGACCAATGATGGCGAAGAAGCAATGAATTTTCTTCATCAACAAAAAATGTCAGCTTTTAGCAAATTGCCGGACGTCATTCTATTAGACCTCAATATGCCTAGAAAAAATGGACATGAAGTGTTGGCTGAAATTAAAGCTGATCCTAAATTGTCCCCAATACCAGTTGTGCTGCTTACTGTTTCTCAACAAGAACGAGATATTATGGAAGCTTTGCGGTTGAAAATGAATTATTATCTCTGCAAACCGGTAGACGCGGTACAATTAACCGCTTTATTAAAAGCAATTTTTTGCTCTGCAAAAAGAAGAATATAATAAAATAGATCATGGCGATCTGTCGACAGAAGATTTGCATATCCGCCTCATTTTAGCAGGCAACCCACACACGCCTGGATTTGTGCTTACAAACCTAGCCAAAGAGAATAATACTCATGTACGCTCGCGAGTAGCAGAAAACCCCACTACGCCACCTGATATATTATCTGAACTAGCGGAAGATTCGAATGTTGACGTACGCCTGGGTGTTGCCGAAAATCCTAATGCCCCAAAACTTATTTTAGAAAAACTAGCCAGAGATCAAAGCGAAGACGTTCGCCTTGGTATGGCCGAAAATCCACACATCCCAGCTGAAATCTTACAATCTTTAGCAGCTGATGAAAATATCTTTGTTGCTACAAGTGCAGCTAAAACACTTGCTCAATAAATTATTTACCAGCTAAGGGATATAATTCTTCAAAAGGAATAACGACTGTTTTGTCTTTATTTAAACATACAATTTTCATTTTCTGAGGCAAATTAGGATCTAGCGCTAAAGCACGCTCTTCTAACAATTTAGCTGTAGCCCGTTGACCCGCTGCCTTCAATACAAAACTACGCAAATATATAGCTGAAGGATCATTTGGACGCTCACGCAAAGCCCCTTCACTCCATTGCATGCTTTCGTTTAAATTTCCAGTTGCCAAAGAAGCTTGCCCTAATAAAACGCGTAGTCTATGGGTAGGGCATACTACTATACCCATTTTAGCTGTATTGTACGCTGCATTAATAAGCCTCGGACTAGCTATACCTAATTCCGCTTCTATTAAGGGCTCAACAATTTCTGGATTAGTATTATCCCGCTGATAAACTTTGTTCAAGTGTACCAATGCTTTTACATGTTCGCCTTGTGCATTGAAAATCTTACCCATATTAAGATTTAGAATTGCGCTATTTGGATTAATAGACAAAGCTTGCTCAGTAAACTCTTTTGCTTTTTTATATTCACCTAATTCAGTTAAAACAGAAGAAAGATCGCGCTCACATTCGAATAAAACTAATCTGCTCAAGCGTTGAGATTTAGCTAAGGACAAAGCTTGTTCTAAATAAGTCTTCGCTTTTTCGTATCTGCTTTTAGCCGTGGGTGCACCTTTTTTAGTTGGTATATAAGCTTTTCCAAGGGCGTAATAAGCTGGCTGACAGTGAGTATCAGAAGCAATAATCTTCTCAGCAAGTTTGACTCCCTGCTCTTCTTTACGCTCTCTAACCAAAGATAAAGCAAGCATTCCATTGGCTAAAGTATCATTCTGATTAACTCTAATAGCAGATTTAAACAAGGTCACATCGGTTCGATAATCAATATTTCTCACTATATTGATGGCTATCAATCCAACCAAACTAACAAGCAAAGCCGCTTTCGTTTTATCATTAGTCCGCCATTCAAATAACCATGGACTGATCAAACTGGCAACAAATAAAGAAAGACCAGCGCTAGACAAATAAAAACGCCAATCAGCTGCAATTTCGTTTTGCACAAAAAACATCCATGGTAAATAAGAAAAAATAGCTACTCCTAACCCTATAGCGGCAAGTGGTTGTGATCTAAATTTATAAATCGCATAAGTACTAATACCAAATATTATTAATCCTATAATTGCCAATGGATCTACAAATGAAACAGCTTTGCTAAAAGGCGGAAATATACTCAATCCAATTGGCAATAAGAAACTGCGCAGATAATAAGTTAAAAAAGCTTGGAATTGACTGGCTAAATAAACTTGTCTATCTGGCATCGGTGACACAAGACCATTACTAAAATCAGCACTAAAACCAGGCAAGGCAAGAAATGGTAAGGCTATAAATAAAAGTAATGCTACTATAATTTCTCCCCATTTATGCTTCAGCCAGTCCTTCAATGAAACATCCAAAGGCTTAACTAAAAAAGCAATTAATAGCATGATTGATGGAATTGCTAAAGATTGCACCCCGCATAAAATAGCTTGTACTAAAAAACAAAAACTCAACACATAATTTCTTAGCATACTGCGTACACTCAAAGTAAGAAAAGCCCAAACAAAAAAATTCAATGTTAGGAAAAAATTGCAAGCAGTCAAAGTAGCTTGGCGTCCAATTATATGCGCAACTGATTCAGAAGCTAAAGGATGACAGGCAAATAAAGCGCAAGCGAATAGTGCTACTTCATGCACTGGCTTTCTTTGTCCATCATCTTGCCAGAAATATCTTGCTAACGTATAAACAAATAAATAAAAATAAAAGCAACTAGCAAAATGCAAAATAATATTTACCACATGATACCAACTTGGATCAAAACCAAAATTCTGCAAATCAAAAGCAAAGCTCGCTATAATCCAAGGCTGAGATAATGGTTGACTAATAGCTCTAATAATTAGATTAGACCAAAAACTTTCTTCGCTTAAGCCAATAGCCAAAAAATTATCTATATAGTGATCATTGAAAACAAAACCACCTATGCAGCTTACTGCATAAGTAACTAATACAATTAAACACAATATTCCAGCATCAATTGCCAGTCTTTTGTAATTAGTAATTAGAGGACGAAGTTGCTCACCAGACAAAGCAGAAGGAATACGTGTGGGTCTCACTCTAGAAAGCTTGGAAATTGATGTCCGTCTTTGTGTATAGCATACACTTCCATACGTTTATTAAGGATACCCTCAGGTGAATCAGACAAGACTTTGTCTAAATTCTCAATAAATACATCGCATCA
>ENA-OOOS01000008-OOOS01000008.1-human-oral-metagenome-genome-assembly--contig:-NODE-8-length-14593-cov-7.294345_pt1 | contig 14593 bp, 11 predicted proteins | sample MGYA00245256_ERZ501121 | MGnify/ENA primary metagenome ERZ501121 (study PRJEB25959, sample SAMN05335025) | human oral metagenome | host: human-associated | place: USA: California | collected 2014-04-22...
AAAAAAAATAAAAAACCTTCAAGACTGTATGAAATAACAAGGATAGTGCTAATTTTAGTGAGTTATATTATTTTTTCGGCGGTAACGGGTCTTTGAAAATTTTAATTAGAATCAACGAAAAGGTTTTACCTTTACTATTGATGCGATGGTGCGGAGTTCCACGCGGAACGATTATCAAATCACCTTTTTTGATGGTAAAGGTAGTTCCCCCGATAATTTTGTCGCTGCGCCATTCGCCCGGACTTTGTTCTTTCGGATTGTCGAGTTTACCGCCCAAAGTTAATTGCGCCGAACCTTCCAGAACATAATAAACATCATCGGAAGCATCGTGGAGTTCAGCTAAAGCGGTGTCTTTCTTTTCATCGTGTTGGAATGCAACCCGAAGCTGCATTCCTTCGCCGCCGATTAAATCTTCGACCTTATTTTCTCCACGCAAGTTTCGTTCCAAATCTGCCACCGATTGCTTGGTTTTCACTGTAAATGGACGGGTTGCCATTGAAGGCTCACGGTTTTGGGCGAACATTACCGAGCCACAAAACAAACAAAATACTAAACTTACTAAAAACTTTTTCATAATTTTTACTATTTACTATTTACTTTTACTTTTTACTTTTTGGCTTTCGCTTGTGATAACAGCCAAGCTGATAATTCCCGTGTGGCTTCAAAATTTTGGAATAATCCATTCATTTTTCGTCCATCTACATACTCGTTATAGAGCCACGGATCACCCAAAGCAAAGACCGTTCCTTTGCCGTGTTTGACAACTGCGACAATCGGCTCATTATTCAAAGTCAAAATGGTCTGACCTTTGCCCGAAATCTTGAGCGTTGAAATTTCTTTCATATACAAATCACGGGCATTTTTGAAAATCGGATTGCCTGCCGCTACGGTCACACGACCTTGTTCGTATTGATCGTTCAACACTTTATTTTTGCTGTCTTTGTTAAATTCCAAGCCGAATTGTTTAGCTAAAACATTCCAATTATCAAACTCCGCATTGCCGAAATCGTTGCCAAACATTACTAAAACGCCACCCTTTTTCACCCAATCTGCAATGTTTTTGGCATCTGTTGCAGAAATGAAATTGGGTTTTGGCGTTTCTTTTTCGGTGTCTGGGTCAACTATAATGTAAACGCTTGCATTGGCTAGATTTGCGGATGTCGGAGCGGTTGAAAGTGAATCAAGTTTCGCGCCGAAAGATTCAAATTGTTTGCCCCACAAATAATAACCGCCGTGATTTTTTTCTTCCCATTTGTAGTGCCAAGAATTTTCGTTTCCATTAGAATCTTTTCTCATCTCACGGTTAAAATAATCGTCTAATAAAATGGTTTTACCTTTGCCGTTTTGTCCTTTTTCGAGGTGTTCTAATTCAACCGCCGCCATCACCGCCGGACCTAAACCTTTGACATCGTTTGTCCGCAATTTTTCGGACATATAATAATCGAAACTGCCGTCACGATACGGATTTCCGCCCAATCCCGAAACCGAAACCGTGCCTTCCCAATCAAGATTTCCGTCGGGTAATTCTTTAATAAATTCTTTTTTAATTCCTGCCCAACCCGTTTTCACCGTTGGCAAATATTTTTCGGGCAGATAACCTTTGCGAACTCCTTTGGCGAGCGCATAAACGAACATTGCCGATGCGGAAGATTCAGGATAATTCGGTTTTCTATCAGCTAAATCAACGATGTCATACCAAACGCCCGATTTTTTATCTTGATATTTGGCAATCGCTTCGGCTTCGCGGTTCAAAATGTCAATCAACATTTGTCTGCTTCGCGGATTACTTTTCGGAAAATAATCGAGCGTGTCAACCAACGCAATCGCATACCAACCCATCGCTCTGCCCCAAACGTGCGGGCTTAATCCTGTTTGTTTATCTGCCCATTTTTGCTCTTTCGATTCGTCCCAACCGTGATAAAGCAAGCCTGTTTTTGGATCGCGGGCGTGTTTTTCCATCCAAACAAATTGATTGGCGATGTCGTTCCAATTGTCTTCGTTCCAAACTTGCGAATATTCGGCGTAAAATGGTTGCGCCATATACAAACCGTCCAGCCACATTTGCCACGGATAGATTTTTTTATGCCAAAACCCGCCTTCTTTGGTGCGCGGATGCGTCTTGAGTTGTGAACGCATTAACTCCGCTGCTTGCTTATATTTAACATCGTTTGTAACTCGGAAAAGTGTGATGTAACCGCGTCCCGGTGTGATGTGGTCAATGTTATATTCTTCGAGGTTATATTTTGATAATTTACCGTCTTTATCAAGCCAATAATCTGCACCACGTTTGATAAAATCGAAGTATTTGGGGTCGCCGGTCGCATACCAAACCTGTTCAATCGCCTTAAATTGCACGCCTTGTTCGTAAGTCCAACGAGCCGGAATTCCAATCGGCGTTCCGTCATCTTCCAGCCAAACACGATTCATCAAAGTATTGGAAAGACGCAATGAAAGCGGTTGATTGCGTTTATTTTGCAGATATTCAGGCGTGGCAACTGCGACAACCAAAGGTGATGCGGCACGTTGTGAAAAATTTTCAACATATCCGAGCCACGCTTTTTTATCGGCAAAATCACCACTTTTTGACCAACCTGCGCCGACATAATATTTCGCTTCTTTATCGGGTTTGGCGGCGATAATGGAAAGATTCATCGGAAAATCAAATTCGTTTCCGTATTCCTTAAATGATTGAAATGTTTGGGGTAAAGCGATAACTGCACAACCCAAACTGCCGTTTTTTTCATTCGTTTCCCAGAGACTTTGCCAGGTTCTGCCTTTGTCAGTTTCGCCTTTGAAATCGGGTTCGTGTTTGGCAATTCCAACCGCGACATCAATATCCCGTAATTCATCGGGAGCATCAAAATAGCTTTCAACCAAATAAAAATTTTGTCCCGCATCAATCGTAAATCGTTTCTTTTCAGCAACTTTCACCCCATTGACTTCCCACGGTTCGTAGGTCAATTCAAACGAAGTGCGAATCGGACCGTTTGCCAAAACTTTGTGCGAAACATAATTCCGCGAAACGTGCAGTTTTTTGCCGTCCCAAATCCCTGCGCCGCCGCATCCGCGAGATTTTTTGACCGAATAAAAATCCAATCCTTTGCCGTTGTCGGTGTGATAATAAGCGTCGCCGCCTTTGAACCAATCATTTATTACCAGATCGCGGGTGCGTTTTGCCCAAACGTCAATTCCACTCGAAACCAGCTCTTTTTCCAATGTTTTACCGTAAGTCCGAAAAGCCACGCGGTCATTTTCCCAGGCAAAATCATCCATTCTTTCGGGAACAAATCGCCCGAAAGTTTTGACAGTAGCAGTTGGCGAAGCCGAAGCCTCAACCGCCAAGGATTTAATCCTTTCGCCGGCTTTGAAATCTACTTGAAAAATCAATTTTTCGGGTTTGCCGTCATTATTCGCATCAATTGTTTGGACAAAATGCTTTTTGCCATTCTCCAAAACTGAAACCAAATTCGGCTTGAGATTCGGATTAAATTTAACCAAATCGTTCCAATTTACCTCAACCGTTTCACCGATTCGCTCAACTGCGGCGTTGTTCGTCACGGTAATATTGACTTGAGCAAAACTAAAAGTCGCCAAAAGTAAAACAACAAAAATTGTAAAAATTGTCTTTTTCATAAATTCATTTTTGCAGAAACACGCACAAAGTAAGTGTGCTTACCACAAGTATTTGCGCCCTTACTCCGTGCAGGCTTCTGCATTTATTTCTTTAATTTGTCGGGAATATAACCCATTTCAATCAGCCACATTTCGCAAAGTTTCGTCCATTCTTCGGTTGAACCCGGATTATTTCTGAGTGCAATCGCGTGTCCGCCAAACGGGAAAATGTGTAAACTTGCCGAAATATTTTTTGTCCAAAAGTGCATTGTAAAACATCAACGAATTGCGGACGCTGACCGATTTATCATCAAAAGCGTGAACCAAAAAAGTAGGCGGAGTCGTTGCTGTAACTTGCTTTTCCAACGAATATTTTTCAATCAAATCTTTCGGCGGATTTTCGCCAAGCAGATTTTTCTTGCTTCCCGCATGCGTGAATTCGCCCATTGTGATAACGGGCGAAACTAAAATCATAAAATTCGGCGCAAATGAAATTTTATCTAAATCATCGCCGATTTTGGCAAAATCTTCTGTTACAATTCCTAAATTCGCGGCTAAATGTCCGCCCGCTGAAGTTCCGAAAACACCGATTTTATCGGACTTTATCTGCCATTTCTCAGCATTTTGGCGGATTATTCTCATTGCTCTTTGAGCATCTTGGAGCGGTGCAATTTCACGTTGAAGTAAATCAGGTGAATTCGGCAAACGATAGTTCAAAACAAAGGCAGAAACACCAATTGAATTAAACCATTTCGCCATTTGCAATCCTGCGATAACATACGCGAGACGCTCATAACCGCCACCCGGACAAATCAAAACCGCCGCACTTTTATTATCCTGATTCGATGGGAAATAAGCATAAAATCCAGGCGTTCCAACTTGGTAAATTCGCTCGTTGCGGATGTCGTCTTTTAACTCTAAACCTTTGGAATTAGGCATTTTGCCTTTCTCCCAAATCGGGATAAATTCTTGTGCGAAACCATTTACAGCAAAAATAAAGAGAATTAACCACAGATGAACACAGATGAACACAGATATTTTTTTATCTGATTTTATCTGTGTGTATCTGTGTTTATCTGTGGACAAATTTCTCATTTCTTCAACGGAATCGCCATATTCCAAGTAAATCTTTTCCCGTTAATCGTCTCGCCCGTGGCAAAAAAGACGTGCGTAGGTTTGCCGTTTTCGATTAAAACGTGCGGACGTTCAGTTGAATTCATTTTCTTAACTGTGCCATCGGCAAATTTTATCGTTTTAGAAATCGCAATCGCATTTTCGGGAACTTTCCAATGAATTCCATCGGTTGACTCAGCGTAAAAAATTTCCTTGTCGGGCGAATAACGCTTTTCGTGGTCGAGCATCAAGGCTTTATATTTGCCTTTTTCTTGCCAAATAAACGGGTCTTCTGCGCCGACTCCCATATTCAAAGGTTTGTCCGAAAACCGTTTATATTCACAAGTTGGACAATCCGCCACGGCTAATCCAATTGAATGAACCCGCAATTTTTCGACACCTTTGTAATAGAGTCGAACTTTGCCGTCTTTCATAATGACAGGTGCGGCATTGCTCACTAAATATTGTTCCCAAGAATTTGGCACGACATCCAAAATCGGTTTATCCAATCGTTTCCAGGGTCCGAAAGGCGATTTTGAAGTTGCTAATCCGATTCGTTCCTGCGTGTGCGCTTCCAATTTCAAAGCGTCCGTTTCGCCAACCGGATTTTCTTTCGATGGACGTGCGCCTTTGTAAGTCGTTCCGGTGTAATAAAGTAAGTAAGTCTCGCCGTATTTACGAATCGCCGGATTATGCGTCATTTGTCCGTCCCAAAACTCGGCACCTCGCGCAGGCAGAGCAACATCCGAAAATTTATAAGGACCTTCGGGCTTATCGGAAACGGCGTGGACAATTTCCGAATTCGTCAGCCAATACGGGCTAAATCCGGTAGAATTTGACCAACGCGAGGCGAAAATATGATATTTTCCATCATCGCCTTTGATCGAAGAACCGCACCAAACCCAATAATCATTTTGCCGAAAACCGCTTTCGTAATTAGCTGGCAAAAGCCGTGCGTGAAAATCTTCGGTTTCGTTTTTTACCAACAATTTCGCTAAACCAATTTTAGTTTCTCGAATTCCTGCAACGGCTTGCCGAGCCATTTGTTCCCGCGCCGAAGGCTGAAAAATGCGTGTTGTCTTCGACCCCGTTTGGATAATTTGGATGAGCCTTTGGTGCAAGTTGTAAAAATAATTTCTTTGATTCCGCCTCGCCGAATTTGACTAAAACCGCTTCGCTTTTGCGATGCATATCAATCAAAGGAACTTTTAATTCTGCCGCAACTTTGCGAACCGCATCAGGGTATTCGCCGTGCGTGTCGTAAAATTCGCCTTTTTCATTAAATCTTCGGCGCATTACTGGTGTCAGCAAAACTGGATTTGCTTTTTTTGCCCGAACATCATTCACAAAACGAATTAAATTATTTCGATACTCACCGTTTGCCGCTGCGCCCACCTCGGGTTTATCCAACTTTTCGTCATTATGCCCGAACTGAATAAAAACGAAATCGCCTTTTTTCAGTGAATCAACAATTTTTTGCCAGCGTCCTTCGTTGATAAAACTCTTGGTTGAACGTCCATTTTGTGCGTGATTTTCGACTTTGACCTTTGTTTCGTCAAAATGAATCTGCAAATATTCGCCCCAACCTGTTTCGGGACGTTTATCAGATTTTTTCTCAGCCATCGTCGAATCACCCGCGAGATAAACTGTTATCTGTTGGGCATTTACAACAATTTGCAAAGTTAAAATGATGAATAAAAAGAGTTTCATTTAATATTTTTTTGCCCACGAGATTTAATCAGTATAACGAGCGGTAGCGCGTATCTTCATCTAAATTCAACTTTGAAATACCTAAACTTGCTCACTACCGTTCGCTATACCGATTTTTTTCGCGGGCAAATCTTTTATTACAATTTTATCAACTCCGAAATTTTAACAGGACGATTTTTTTCAATACTCGTCGTGCCGCGATTCCCGTTAAACAAGACATTGCACCTGCCCTTGCGGATGGAACTTTTAAGTAATCGGGAACATTTGCGTTTTTGAAAATTACGTCACGCAAACGATTATCGCCTCCGCCGTGTCCGCCAACGCCTGTCGGAACTTCAACTTTTTCCTTTTTGCCAAAATTTCTAATCAAGTGCATTTCGCTTTTTTCGGCTTGTTCCCACGGCTGAATTTCGTAATCGCGGATTTCGAGCCGTCCTTTTGTGCCGTTAAATGCGAGACGATAGCCTTCAAACGGCATCGCGGCATTGAGCGAATACGCCATACTGACATCATTTGAATACTTAACTGCCGCCGTCATTGTGTCGTAAATATCGCAATCTTCGCGGAAAACGCAACCGTCCCGATAATAGCCGTCAACGTCCTCGCATTCGGCATAAAGTTTCATCAAACGGTCATTTTTCTTCAAATCCCAGTAGAAATTACATTTGCTTGAATGTTCACAATTACGACAATTTTTGCCTCTGAATGTGCCATTTTTTCCATAAACATTTAATTTTCCGTAAGCTGAAACTTCCACCGGATCAGCATCTAACCACCAATTTATCAAATCGAAATGATGGGTCGCTTTGTGAACCCAAAGACTTCCGCCGCTGTTTTTCAAACGATGCCAACGGCGAAAATAATCCGCTCCGTGAGAAGTGTTCAGATACCAAGCAAAGTCAACCGAAGTTACTTTGCCGATTTCGCCATCCTTGATTATCTCTTTTATTTTCTGATGTTTAGGCGAATAACGATAATTGAAAGTAACAATCACATCATTTTTATATTTTTTCTCAGCGTCCAAAACTGCTTGTGCTTGCGAGGCTTCCGTTACCATCGGTTTTTCAGTAATTACCTTAATTCCTTTGGCAAGAGCCTTGGTGATAAATTCGTGATGTGTCGAATCAACCGTCGTTACCATCAACATTTCAGGCTTGGTTTTTTCGAGCATCTCATCGAAATTGGTAAAAGTCGGACAATCTGCCCCAATCAATTTTTTTCCGGCTTCAACCCGTTTGACATTTTTATCGCACAAACCGACAAATTTTATTTCATTTGAATAATTTGTGACCAAATCCTTGCCCCACATTCCCGTTCCACGATGTCCAGTGCCAACAAGTGCATAGCGTTTTGGTGCAGATTGAGCGGTTACAATCGCAGGTGCAAAAAGAGTCGCCGTAGCCGCAACAGTTGCGGTTTTTACAAAATTTCGACGGTTAATTTTTTCTTTCTATTTTTTTATCCATCAGATTCACACAGATAAACACGGATGAGAACAGATTTTTTTGATTTTATCTGTGTCCATCTGTGTTTATCTGTGGATGAAATTTTCAAACTAATTTATCAACAACTTTCCCATTCATTTTGACGTTTTCGAGTTTCAAATTATTGACGTTTTTGACAATATTTCCACCTGTAACTTTTCCGAAATCACAGTTTTTGAAGACAATATCGTAAAGCGGAGCTTTATCAAGTCCTTGTAAATCAACGGCTTTATTACAATCCTGGGCAACGAGATTTTCCACGACAAAATTTCTGACAATCGGCGTATATTCGCCTTTTGCGCCTTCTTCGTAATTGAAATCCATTTCGATTGCAGAGCGCGAAACTTTGCCGACGGTGATATTTCTAAAATAAAGATTCTCGATTTTTCCGCCACGCGAAGCATTGTTTTTGATTCGTAAAGCTGTCCATAAATCGGGCGAATCGAGTTTGTTATTTTCCGCGAAAAGATTTCTAAAACCGCCCGAACATTCGCTCCCAACCGTGATTCCGCCGTGTCCGTCTTTGAAATTGCAATTTCGGACGATGATATTTTCCGATGCCACGCCAACTCGCCGCCCGTCATTATTTCTGCCCGATTTGATGGCGATACAATCATCGCCCGTATCGAAATAACAATTTTCGATCAAAACATCTTTGCTTGATTCGGGATTGCAGCCGTCATTATTAGGACCGTGTGTAATAATCGTTAGACCGCGAACCGTCACATTTTCGCACAAAACGGGATGGACTTCCCACATCGGCGAATCAATGATTTTGACACCTTCAATCAACACATTTTTGCATTTGTAAGGCTGAATAAATTGCGGACGAAGCCAGCTATTTTCGCCAAAAACTCGCTCGGCTACCGGCACATTACGAGTCATCATATCGTAAAGTTTATCGCGGTCAGGTCGTTGTGCTTTAACTGCCGGATCGCCACCAAAACGCGGACTGCCGTGCCATTTCCAAAAACCCGCTTTACCTTGTCCATCCAGTGTTCCTTTACCCGTGATGCCGATATTTGTTTGTTCAAACGCATAAATTAGCGGCGAAATGTGCATCAATTCCATCCCTTCCCAACGGGTGAAAACTAAAGGCAAATAATCTTTCGCATCAATTGAAAATTTAAGTATTGCGCCTTCCAAAAGATGCAAATTGACGTTTGATTTCAGATGAATCGCGCCTGTTAAAAAATCGCCTTTCGGCACAATCACCCGTCCGCCACCTTTTTTGTTGCATTCGGCAATCGCTTTTTTGATGGCTTGGGTATTCATAGTTTTGCCATCACCAACCGCGCCAAATTTGGTTATCAAATAATCCTTTTTCTTAAACTTCGGCGGTTTGATTCGCGCCAAAATCTGCGGGTAATCGGTTAACCAAGGATCGTTCACTTTTTGCCCGAAAACTAAATTCGGAAACAACGAAACGGCGACACCGCTTGCTACTAAAGATTGAATAAATTCGCGTCTTTCCATATTTATTTTTGTTACTGCGTGTGTTTTTTGAATTGCCGTCCGCTTTAGCTGACGGATTAAAAATTCAATATTTATAAGGCTTTAGCCGAAATTAGTAAAAAAGAAAGCTATTCCCCTGTGCTTTAGCTAAAGCAAAAAGGATGATTGATATTTTATTATTATTTTGGCTAAAGCCTATCATTTCTTGTGATTAGTGTCCGTCAGCTAATGTTCTTTGAAAATTAAATGTAACAATCCGTTTTCGCGCTGGAAGCGCATTAAGATAGTAGCCAGATGTGAAACGTCTGATCAGATAGATAAGCAAATTCCGCGCTGAAAGTGCGGCAGAACTTTTCTTGCGCTCTTCCAGAGCGCGATTGAGATTTCCATTTTCCAGAGGTTTCACCTCCGGCTACTTTCTGATTGCCGCTTTGCGGCTGAAATCGGAATTATTTTTTGTTAGATTTAATTTTCAAAGAACATAAGCAGACGGCAATTCATAATTTTTTACTTTTTACTTTTACCTTTTTACTTTGAAATCTTTGCCTTCCACTTTGGATAATCAATTTCCAGAAGTCTTTGCGGCGAACTTGTGTAATAAGCGTAACCAGTCCGCCGTTCAATTTCGATTTCCGCTAAGGATTTTTTGACTATTTTATCGCGTCCGGTAAAAATTGGTTGATTGGTTGAAATATCGTAAAATCTCGCCCAAATTGGCGGGGCTTTTTTGTCTTCGACTACAATTCGGTCAAATTTCCCTTCGGCGTTTGCGCCCTCGACGACTTTGATTCCGGTAATTTTGGATTTTTCAAACCATTTAATTGCCGACTCAATCGCTTGGATTACTGCTTTGGACGGATTTTCAATTTGCATTAAATGTCGCACAATTCCGACACTTTCCGAACCGCTAAGACTAATCGGCTCAAAGTTTCGAGCGGGCGCGGCAGCAAGTGTAAATTCATCGTGTTGCGCACACCAGACCGTTTTTTGACCGTTGACTACTACTTGAGTTTTCAAGATTACATCAACTCCGCGAGTTAGTGAATCAATCGCTTTATTAACTCTCGCCTCATCTACAAATTTGTATTCCGGTTTACGCATCACAACATCTTTCAGAAAATCCAACACGCCAACCATTGCATCATCGTTATAGGTGATATGTGTGTAATAACCTTTTTTGAGCGGGAAAAACTGCGGAAATCCACCGTTTTGATATTGCGAAGAAAGCAAATAATCGAAGCCTTTGAAAAATGCGTCAAGATGACTTTGATGACCGCCCGGAGGGGAAGATTTTTGCAGACTTCCCGTAATCAATTTCGCCAAATATTGGAGTTGCGTGTAAGTCGTGCGGTTATCAATCGTGGTTTCTGAAATGTCGGATTTGGTTGCGATTAGCTTATCGCGCTCGGCTTGGGTCAGCATCCGTGTCATATCGGTATTTTTTTCCCAACCGCCGTTATCTTTTTGATACATAACGAGTTGATTGCCAATTCGTGCCGCCTCATCCGTCTGATACCAGAGCGGTTCTTGCCGCAAAGCGTTGCCCCACGTCACTAAAATCCAATCGGGTTTGGTCTTTTCCATCCACGAATTATCTTGTTTGTATGGATTCCAACCGTCTTTTCCTTTCAAAAAATTGGCAGGCAAAAACTGTTCGGCATCTTTTTCGGATAAGTTCTTTGCCCAAGATACTCTTTTTGAAATATCTCCGCCTTTTCCGCTAGATTTATATTCGGCAAAATACGCGGTTTTTTCGCGCTGAATTTCCCAATGATGCCAGCCTTCGGGCTTGATATGTTCCGCCATTTCGGTTTCAAGAAAAACCGTCCGCCCGTAATCGCGCCAAGGTCGCCCAAGATACACGCCTTTGTTGATATTTGCACCCGTTAATTTTGATTTATAGAAAACATAACCCGAAGTTTCTTTATCCGAAAATCGCATTGGCGCGGCGATGTAACCGTCTGCTTTTGAATGAATTACGCAATTTTCAAAAACTGCCGCCGCTTGTCCGAAAATAAAATCAACGTGACCTTCGATGTAGCAATCTTGATAGAATTGCCGTCCACCTTTGGCATAAAGTGTGTCTTGCCAACCGATAAAACGCGAATTTTTGAACACGATTCGATCAGCTTCTGCAACCACCGCAACAGCTTGCGAACCTTGCCCGAAAGTGTTTTCAAACGTCAAATTTTCCGCCGTAAAACTATGTCCGCCAACATAAAAAGAGTATGCGGCAGAAGTTGAACCTGCCATTTTGTTGGAAATATTGAACTGTAATTTGGTAGTTTTCGCATCTTCGCCAATCAGCGAAATAAACGGTTTGTTGACTGGAATGCGAATTTGTTCATCATAAACGCCGGGTTTGATGCGAATGATAAAGCGTTTTTTGTTGTTGTCGGGAACTTTCGCAATCGCCTGAGAAACAGTCTTAACATCCCCCGTTCCATCACTTGCCACCACCAAATCATAATCTTTTGCCAAAATATTGACAGCAAAAAGATTTAGTAAAAGCACAAAATTGATTAAAAATATAGTTATGTATTTCATCAAAGGTTTAACCATTCAAAACTTTCCCGCAATAGTTTAATATCTTTTAATGTCGTAAATGCAACAATTTGTCTGATTAGTAATTTAGAATTCAGATAATATTCTGACTTAAGTTATCAAATTTGTCAAGTAATTGGTCTGACCAATTAAATCTTCTTCCTTGTATTTTTTAAAAATGATGTTATTATTTGAATTTAGTTAGTTGTAGTAAAAAACAAAGGTATGACCACTACTAAAAATAAACAATTCAAACCAATCACAAATGAAATGAATAACAATATTTCGCAAGAAGTAGTTTCGAGCTTACGAGATATGATTCATCGCGGAGAAATCAAAGCCGGAGACAAACTTCCACCGGAAAGAGATTTGGCTAAATTGCTGAATGTCAGCCGCCCCACATTACGCGCCGGAATTCGCTCATTGGTTGCCATTGGTGTTTTGCAATCAAAACAGGGAGCCGGAACTTTTGTGGTCAATAATGACGGTCCGCCAAGTTTAGATGGAAATCAACTAAAATTATTGGCTTCACTACGCGGATTTACTTCGGCGGAAATGTTTGAAGCGCGGTTAGCTTTAGAAATGTCAGTCGCCGGATTAGCGGCGGAACGAGCAACTTCCGACCAACTTGCTTCATTAGCTGAAGAACTTGCCGGAATTTTCGGTTCGATTGATGAACCCGAACAATTTTTGGTTCACGATATGAATTTTCATCAATTGGTTGCAGCGGCATCGGGAAACCGAATTTTGACCTCGTTGATGAATATGGTGGCTACGATTTTGTTCGATGTCTGAAGTAAAACGGTTAAGCGCGCCCGCGACTTAAAAGAATCCGCCGAAATGCACCGTGTTATTTATCGTGCTATTCGTGACAAAAAACCCGAAGATGCCAAAAACGCAATGCGCGAACACCTCCAAAATGCCCAAGCTGCACAAGAAAAAGAAATGGAATACGAATCAAGTAAAAAGTAATTTTTAGGGTAAAAAGGAAAATGTAAAGGGGTAAGCTTTTTTGTCTTGCAGTTTACAACGTCACTTTTGGTTGAAAATTGAATGTTTTCTTTTTTGCCTTTTACCTTTTAACTAAGCAGGCAAGTAAAAATTTTCCGGCTTAATTCTTTTAACTGTCCGGCAAACTATGGATAAATCAAAAACTTAGCCAATAGAAACGAGCTTTACCTTTGCCCTTTTACTTTTTACCTTCTACTTACCTTTTACCTTTCGTCGGATCATCCCAATTATCTGTGCGAAAAGGGCTTGCGGGTAATCCCGAATCATTGGTTAAATTTTGATTTTTCGGATTGTTATTGAAAGCATAGCGCACCGCTTTTGGAATTGTAATTTTATCCGACCACACTTCAACTTTATTTTTCCCCACAATTTTTGCTTCTGCCCAAACAAATTTTTTATTGTCTCCCGCAATCGCAAACTCTTCTAATTTGTCGCCGGATTTTATTTTCAAACCGTTTCCGACATCATCAAAAGTCAGTTCAATTTTATTTCCTTTAATAACGTAGCTTTTCAAAACGGGCGAATTTGTCAATTTCTTTTGATAGACATTTTTCAATGCCCAGACGGACATTCTGTTACCCACATCAAGTTTATTTTTCGGGTGAATATCGTTTGCCTCGCCAATGTCAATCGTCACAATTAAACCTGTATTTATTGTGTTTAATGCGGTTCGCCGCTGTGCTTCGCGGATAAAACTCCACGCTTCATCTGCCGGTTCAGGCTTGGGCTGACGATAATTCGGCAGTTGAATTATGCCAAAAGGGAAATTTCCCTGACCCCATTTTTCGCGCCAACTGCGAATCATTACAGGCATCAAAATCCCGTATTGTTCGGCTCGCGCTTCGTTTGATTCGCCTTGATACCACGCCGCGCCCTTGATTGCAAAACGGCATTAACGGCTCAATCATTCCGTCATAAATTGATGATGCAATTCGATAATCACGCAACGAATCAGGAACGCCGGGTGACGGTGATGGACGTGCGCCGGCGGCTTTTTGTTTTTTCGGATTCAATCTTCCATTTTTCAATCGCGGCGGCATATTCAACTTTGACACGCGGGCGTTCTTCGTCCCAAATTTTGGTGCGCTCAACCGTTGCAACCAATTCGGGATTTGATTTCAAATATTCAACCGGAGTCCACGCCTCGGCTTGCGAACCGCCGTAACTCGAATTGATTAAACCGATTGGAACATTCAGATTTTTTTGTAAATCCACGCCGAAATAGTAACCTGCGCCCGAAAAATCTTTGACCGATTCGGGATTGCAAACTCTCCATTCGCCAAGTTTGCCTTGTTTTTTCTTGAACGCAACATCACGCGAAACATTAAAAAGTCGAATATTAGGCTGATTCGCTTTGGCAACTTCCGATTCGCCGTTAATAGACTGAAAAAGTGTCCATTGCATATTTGATTGACCCGAAAGTAACCAAACTTCACCAATCAAAATGTTTTTCAGTTCAATTTTGTTTTTACCTTGAATCGTCAAAGTTTCGGTGGTAAATGATGCTTTCAGAGGCTTTAAATCAACTCGCCATTTCCCTTTTTCATTGGCAACAACGGTTAATTTTTGCTTTTGAAAAGTTACCGTAACCGTTTCGCCAACTTCGGCAGTTCCCCAAATCGGAACTTTTTGATTTTGCTGCAAAACCATTGAATCGCCTAAAA
>ENA-OOOS01000009-OOOS01000009.1-human-oral-metagenome-genome-assembly--contig:-NODE-9-length-13847-cov-8.769242_pt1 | contig 13847 bp, 8 predicted proteins | sample MGYA00245256_ERZ501121 | MGnify/ENA primary metagenome ERZ501121 (study PRJEB25959, sample SAMN05335025) | human oral metagenome | host: human-associated | place: USA: California | collected 2014-04-22...
AAAAAAAAGGCGACAACAACGCCGAGTCTTCCGAAGCCAAGCCCGAAGAGGTGGCGGTCCGCATATCGAAGGTCAAGATCAAGGGCGCCAAGGCCGTTTCCAAGCAGGACATAGAGCAGAGCATAGGCACCGAATCGCCGTCGATAAAGTTCTGGGTGAAGAAGCCTGAATTCAACGAAGAGGTCCTCATCGACGACATGGTGAGGATAAAGCGGCTCTACGCGAGCCACGGCTACTACGACGCCGAGGCCACATACGAGCTCAAGTACAATAACGACAATTCCCGGGTTGAAATAACGATAAACATAAAAGAGGGCGAGCCGGTAATACTAACCCAGCTCAGCATCACATACCAAGGGGATCTCACCGAAGAAACCAAGAAGGATATCGATAAGGCAATCCCTCTAAAGGTAGACAAGGTTTTTTCTCCCACTGGATATCAGCAAACCAAGGGCGCCATAGAAGAGATACTTTCGAACGAAGGCCATCCCAAGGCCGTCGTCCAAGGCGAGGCCCTCGTGAACAGGAAGGAAAAGTGGGCCAAGACCACATTCGTGGTCAAGCCCGGCCCCATCTATACGTTCGGCACGGTCACAATCGAGGGCAACGTCGAGGTCGAAAGCTACGTGGTGTCGAGGGAGGCGCTCTTTAAAGAGGGCGACATATACTCCCTCCAGAAGATAAACGAAACGCAGGCCAATATCTTTCAGCTCGGGCTTTTCAGGTCGGTAGTGATCGATCCCGTATTCAACGAGGAAACCCGCGTCGCCGACATCAGAATAGTCGTCAAGGAGAGAAAGCAGGGCTCCGTGAAATTCGGCGTCGGGTTCGGCACAGAGGACAAGCTCCGGGCACAGGCCATCTGGACGAAGAGGAACTTTTTCGGCGGAGGCCGAAGGCTCGAAATCGCGGGTAAATTTTCCTTCATAACCCAGAGGCTCGAGACGAGCGTCCTTCAGCCCTACATACTCGGCCGGGATTCACAGCTCACAGGGTCTCTCAATTTCCAGAGAGACGATGTCCCCAGCTTCGAGGGCGAGAGCTTCCTCACGACGGCCGAGGTACAGAAGGACTTTCACGAGTATTATTCTGCCTTCGGCTCGTTCAACATACAGCTCTCCCGCGTTCAGCGGAGCGCCCGCAGGACACCCGAGGAGAGAAGCCGCGAGAACTTCTTTCTCACCTTCTTCAACTCCGGCCTCGAAGTGGATACGACGGACAACATCCTTAACCCGACCCGCGGATTCGTCGTCGCTAGCGGTCTCGAATCGTCCTTCAGGGCGCTTTTCTCGGACGTCAACTATTTCAAGGGCACCATAGAGCTGAGAGGCTACAAGCAGCTTATGAAAATAGTGTTCGCGTCGCGCATAACGGTCGGCGTAATACAACCCTTCGGCTCGACAGGCACTTTCGACATACCGATATTCAAGAGGTTCTTCGCCGGCGGCAGCACGAGCATGAGGGGCTTTCCCTTCCAGAAGCTGGGCCCCCTCAGCCAGAACGGCGACCCGCTCGGCGGCAACTCCCTTCTCGTAGGAAGCTTCGAGGGACGGTTCCCCATATACGGCGAGATCGGCGGCGTTGTGTTCCTCGATTACGGAAACGTCTACCCGGACGAATGGGAGTTTGATCTTTCGAGGCTGAAGTACGCCCCTGGCGTCGGTCTAAGATACGATACGATCATCGGGCCCATAAGGTTCGACGTAGGCTACGCGCTCAATCCCGAGCCGGGAATAAGGAGAGTGCAGTTCTTTATAAGTATTGGTCAGGCGTTCTGAGGATCAGACGCGGGAATTGCTCGTGGGGTTGTCGAGGGGGGCCGCGTCCTCTTTGGCTTTTACTTCGGCCTCTTTCTTTGCGAGCTCCTGCTTGGCGTCCTCTTCCCTTATCTCGAATTCTATCGAGCTCTTGAGCTCGTTCTTCGCCCTTTCAAGCTCGCGCATGCCTCTTCCGAGGGTTTTCGCGATCTTCGGTATTTCCTTCGGACCGAGCACGAGAAGGGCTATCACCAGTATGATGAGTATCTCGCTCGTTCCTATCCCGAACATCTGCCCTCGGCTCCTTCGTTACGAATAAGCATCACAGTTCCTGCAACGTGAAAGGCTACCCTATTAGGCCCGCATGTTCAATAAACCCGGCGGGGGGCGAAAAGGCAGGATGGATGTTTCGGTGACGCTTCACGAAGCGGTTCCTCATCTCACTACAGTTTTTCACCGAATATTGTAAAATGAACCAATAGCCCGGTGAAAATACAGAGATGAGAGGTGAGCATAGATGAAGGCGATACGTTTTCATGAATTCGGGGAAGTCGACGTTCTCAAATACGAAGATGTGCCCGACCCTGTGATCGGAGAGGACGAGGTTCTGGTACACGTGAAATCCGCTTCGCTCAATCATCTCGACCTCAGGCTGAGGTCAGGCAAATCGCCGAGGCCCGTAGACCTCCCGCATATAGGCGGCGTCGACATCTCCGGCGACGTGGAAGCTGTCGGCAAGAACGTAACCGACATCAAGCCCGGAACGAGAGTGGTGATCGATCCGACGGTTAAAACCCCCAAGGGGCCGATGGTCATAGGCGTCAACTTCTACGGCGGCTTCGCTGAATACGTGAAAGTCCCCGCCGTGAACGCCGTTCCGATTCCGGCCGAGGTCTCGTACGACGACGCGGCCACGCTTCCGATATGCTACGTCACCGCCTGGTACGGCCTCTTCGACAGGGGCAACATGCAGAAGAACGAGACCGTCCTCGTCCACGCCGCGGGGAGCGGAACCGGTAGCGCTGCCGTCCAGATGGCCAAGGAAGGCGGCGCGTTCGTGATCGCCACGGCAGGCAGCGACGAGAAGCTCGAGAAGGTCAAGGCGCTCGGCGCCGACGCGACGATCAACTATAACACCCAGGACTTCGCCGAAGAGGTGAAGAATATCACCGACGGGAAGGGCGTCGACCTCATCTTCGACCAGATAGGCGCGTCTATATGGGAGAACAATCTCAAGTCGCTGAAGATGAAGGGGAGGCTACTCCTGGTCGGCGTCGTCGGCGGCGGTCAGACGACGTTTAACTTCGGGCCGGTCATCGTGAGGGATCTTTCAGTTCTCGGCGTAACGGTATTCAACGCCCCCCGGAGCAACCTTATAAACGTTATAAATCTCGTATCCCTGAAAAGGTTCGCGCCCGTCATCGACAAGCGGTTCCCGCTGTCCGAAGCGGCCGCCGCGCAGAAGCTCCTCGAAGACAGGAGCCAGTTCGGGAAGGTGATATTAAACCCATGAGCCCGATCCCGGGCATGCCGGGGCTCGTTATCCGGGATTGACGTTTTAAATAAACTCGAGTCCGCGGGGTAATTCCAAATGGACGCTCTTTCTTATTTGACCGAAATGCCTCTCTGGAGTTTGTTCCTGATCACCTTCGTCGTGGTGCTCCTCTCCATGCTCGGCGGGCGTCTTATCGGCTCACATGTCCGGAAGCGCGTGGGAGAAGAAGGGGAGGGGCCCGTAGGCTCGGCCGTCGGTGCTTCGCTCGGTCTCCTCGCTTTCATGCTCGCTTTCACTTTCGGCATAGCGTCCAACCGCTACGAAACGAGAAAAGAGCTCCTTCTCGAAGACGTAAACGCGATCCGGACAGCCTTTCTCAGGGCCGATTTTCTCCCCGAGCCGGACAGCACCGAAGTTCGCCGGCTCTTCCGCGATTATGTCCACCTCAGGGCCGACAGGTCTAACTGGGCCGAGCGCGGGAGACAGGAGCAGGCTATTATAGATTCCGATGCGATGCTCGATAATATCTGGTCTCATACCGTGACAGTCGCCAACCGGAATTCGGGCTCCGAAACGGTCGCCCTTTTCATAGACTCCGTGAACGAGGTAAGGGATTACAATACGAAGCGGGTGACGGTAGGCCTCAAGGCGCGCATACCGCAAAGCATCTGGCTCGCCCTCTTCTTCGTATCGATACTCGCCATGGGTTCGATGGGCTATCAGTTCGGTCTTATAGGGAGCAAGAGCCTCGTGATCAGTATCCTGCTCGCCCTGACATTCTCGATAGTCATGTGGCTCATCGCCGATATAGACCGCGGGCTCACAGGCGCGATCACCATAAATCAGGGGCCCATGCTCGAGCTGAAAGAAGAGATCGACGAATCCGTTCCCTGAGGATTTTCCGGCGAACGATCTTCGGGGTCTGCGTGTTAATCGAAAAGATTGCCGAAATAGCTCTTGAGAGGATCTGAGCCCGGTTTCTCGCCGCCGGTTATTTCCGCCAGTCTCCGCATCGTAACCCTTCCTCCCTCACGCCAGAGGTCTTTAAAAAAATCCCCGGCTCCGGGCACTCGCCACCATTCCTCGTCGAACCTTTCCCTGAGATAGTTCGAGAGCGCGGGAGCGGAGGCGGCGCCATGGAAGGCGGAAGAAGCGCGTGTTAATCTCGTGAGCGGCCGGAGGTAGCCGCCTGCATCTATTCTGCAGTGGAGCGAAGAGCCCATTATCCGCTCGTAGTGCTCGGGCATCGATTCGGTTTCGCTGTTCTTGAAAAGGTCGGCCTCGTAGACTGAAAGTCCGGTCAGGTATCTCGCAGACATAAGCCATCTCAGACCGAGAAACCTTCTGAAATCCCCTTCATCGTCTATTCTCAGATATTTCGCGAGCCACCTGGGCTCGTATACGAGGCCACGAAAGAGCGAGTCGAAGGCGGACTCCACGGCCTCGTCCCTCAGCCATTTGAATTCGAGGTAGTCCTCGCGCTCTGTAAACATGAAGGAAAGCGCTCGCCCGAGGGAGCCGAAGAAATGCTCGTAATCCCTGATAGAACCTGCCGGATAGATCGATATCCCGGTACTGGCGGGAGGATCGAGCGGAAGAGAAAATCCGTCTGAAATTTTTCCAGGGCTCCTCTCGCTGTCATACGATATTCCGCCCTCCGGAATCAGCCCGGAGGCTTCGAGTATGGGCCTTGAGAACGATATCATGTCACGCCGGGGAAAGTTCCCCTTAAGCTCGTCTGAATTCAGAAGAAAGGCGATGTCATGCTCTTCGGCCTGCCGGGGCTTGAGCTCGAGCTTCTTGGCCAGAAACCAGGTCAGGATATCCTTTGATGCATACTCCGTATCCGCGAGAAAAGCCTTCGCTTCTTCGGCGGCGTTTCCCCGGACGAGCCCGGACGTCTCCCCGGCTAGCTCGCCGTAATCCCCGAAGCCGAGCGCCTGTGCGCATTCGGTCATCGCGTCGAGTTTTTTCCTGAGAAGGGTATTCTGTTTTTCCTGCGCCGGCTTCGCCGCACTGACGGCGAGCTCTCTCTCGCCCCGCTTCGGCTGGCGCGCGAGCTCCGCGTGGATCGATCTTAAGGAGAGTTTTTTACCGCCCGATGTGAACTTCCCTGTCTCGGCGTTATTAACGGCGTCTTCGAGAGCGGCGGACCTCGAGAGTATGAACATGGTTCCCAGGAACGAAGCCGCGAGAAGCCTACCCGCGCCGCCCTCGTCCCCCTCGGGCCTCGAGTCCCATACCGACCGGAAGAGCTCCCTCTCGCCGAAATCGGAATAGCCTCTCATAAGCTCCGCGAGCCCGGTCTCCGGCTTCTTCCCGGTGAGCTCTCTCCACAGGCGTACCGAAAGCTCGCGAAGGAGCCTCTCACCGGTGTTTCCCGTAATGCGCTCTATGTATCCGCTCATCCGGCCGCTCCTTTCTTCGAGGCGCTTCTATGCGCTACTGGTTTTGTGACGCGGTGTCTTGATTATAAACCCGCCGGCCGCCGCCAGGTAGCAGCAGAATATCGTGAATATGAAGGGGTACTGGTAGCTCCCGAGGACATCGTGAATGTAGCCCGCGAGTATCGGCCCGCCTATCGCGGCTATGGAGTACGATGTGCCGAATATGCCGTATATGGTCCCGAGCGCGCCCAGGCCATAGAACCTCCCGAGAAGGGTCGGGAATATCGGCACCCACGCGCTGTAGAAGAAGCCGAACATGAACCCGAAGAGGTAGTATGCCCAGATGTGATCGACAGTCAGAAGGAGGATTATCGAGCTCCCCTGCGCGAGGAAGCAGATCAGTATCACCTTCCTGAACTCGAGCACCTCCGCTAGGAGAGACGAAAGCACCGTTCTCCCGATGATGCTTCCTAGACCTATCGCCGCGGGCGGCCCCGCCGCGGCTATTGCGGGAACGCCTATGTCTATCATGTAGTTGTAGAACTGCGTCACGATTATGAGGAACGTCGTGAATCCGAGGAAATACATCGTATACATAACCCAGTAGGTCGGCGTCGATATAGCTTCCCTCGCCCTCCATTCCACTTTCGGCGTACCGGCGCCGGCGCCCTTTTCGATCTCTCCCTCGGAATTATCGTGCTTCATGCCGTAAGGAAGGAGGTTCTTGTCCTCGGGGCGCGCCCTTAGAACGAAGCTCGACATCAACACCAGGAACATGAGCCCGCCGAGCGCGAAGAGCGCGTTCCTGACCCCGTAGTCGCTTATCAGCCAGGCAGTCAGTGGATTGGTTATGAGGCCGCTGAGCGGTACGCCCGTCGTGATGATCCCGATGGCCAGCGGGCGCTTGCTGACGAACCATCTGCTTATGAGAGCGACGCAGGTGATGTATAGCACGGCGTCACCGACGCCCACCATGAGTCCGTAGGATAGATAGAGCTGCCAGCTCGTGGTCGAGAGCCCGGCGAATATCATGCCGAGCGCGGCTATAGATCCCCCGCCGAGCACGACCGCCCTCGGGTCGAATTTGTCTATCAGCCTTCCCGCGAGTATGAACGCCGGGGCCTGCACGAGCGATCTGAAGGAAAAGATCGACGATCCCGTCGCGCGCGAGAACCCGAAGTCTTCGTTCAGATATGGCAGGAAAACCCCGAAGGAATAGAGCAGCATCCCGTCGAGAATTATTATCAGGAGAGAGGCCGCTACTATATACCAGCCGTAGAATATCTTTTTACCGAACATGAGAACTACCGTTAACCCTGAACGGGCTTCTCCCTCTTCGCAGCTGCATGGCTATTTCGGCCTCCTTACCGGCGAGGCCTTAAGGGGGGTAATGATACCTGAAAACGGTATTAAACCCAGAGTCAGGCAATGATTAAACGGATTTACGGACGGCAGCTTCTGCCTGTTATCCCTGCACCCTGCTTATCTTGTCGTTGATTGCGTTGGCCTGGGTTTCGAACTGCCCGGCGGCGAGGGCTTCCTGCGCCTTTTTCAGGAGCGGCAGATCTTCCTTCGTCCATTCTCCCGCCTCGACGACGGCCGCGATCTGCCCGGCGAAGGCCTCGCGCGTCTTCTGGTTGCCCGAGGTGAGATCCCAGCTCGAGAGATAAACCCCGAGCACCTGGCCGGCGTCGGCCCTGTCCATGTCCGCCGGTATCTTCTCGCCGCCGAGCCCGGCCCATTTTATAGCAGCGAGCATCGAATCACCGGGCGGCTCCGCGAAATAGATAAGGAGTCTCGTGTCCGTTGCGGCCTTTGGCTCGGCGTAGGTCGCTCCGAGTATGAGCGGAATAATATCGGGCGAAAAAGGTCCTATTTCGCGGAGGCTTTTTCTCGCTGTCATTCTGACATAATCCTTGTTCGCATACAGTATCTCCGCCACGGCTCCCGCTTCTCCCGAAGCGGCCGGGCCCATGCTGCCCAGCGATTCGAGGGCCAGCGTGAGCGGGGTGATCTCCGACCTAGTGGCGTCGTTTAGGGTCTTTATGTACGACACGAGACGCGGGGCCTCTGAGCCCGCGTCCGGGCCTATCTCGCCCAGGGCCACGGCGGCCAGATTCCTGACCTCGGGTTTTTCGTCTTCCAGCATCGACGCTATCCTCTCCGCCCTTATCTTTGGATGTCCGCTAAGCCGGGCTATAGCTCCCACGGCGGCGAGCCTGATCGCGGGCGACTGGTCTTCGAGGAGCCCTGAAAGCGTGTCCAGGATATCTTTTGAGCCCGAGCCCATCCTGCCCAGAGCCGCCGCGGCCTCGGCGCGGACCTGCACGTCGGGGTCTTTAAGGAGCTCCGTCATCTTCCGGGTTTCGCCGTCCGCGAATTTCCCCATGCCTCCGAGCGCCTTGAGCCCGATAATCCTTACAGCCGGGCTCCGGTCGTCGAGAAGTTTCGCCAGCTCCGGAGCGTATTTCCTCGAGGGCTCGCCCATCTCGCTGAATATATAAAGAACCGAGCTCCTGAACTTCGGGTTATTGTGCTTGAGAAGGGAAATTATCCTTGGCATCTCTGAGTCGAGCTCGTCCCCCATTCCTGCGAGCACGCTGGCCGCGGTCACCTGCGACTTCCTGTCCGGGCTTTGCAGCATGCTCACTATCACGGCCGCCGAATCGCCGAGAGGAACGCCCATTTTGTCGAGCGTCGTGAGAGCGCCCCTGCTTACCGACGTGTTCCGGTCCGAAATCAGCTTCTTTATCCCCGCCGCCTCTTTCCTCCCGGCTTCGCCCATGCTCCCGAGGACCTTCACAGCCGTCAGCCTGACGGCCGGGGAGTCGTCGCCGAGAAGCCCGGCTACCTGCGGCGCGTACTCGCGGGCGTTTCTTCCTATCTCGCCGAGCGCCCTAAGCGTATTTTGCCTCGTCTGCGGGTTTGCGCTCCGGAGATACCTCACTATGAGCCCCGACGTATCGCTTTTCGTCTTTCCTATTAATCCGAGCGCCCTCACGGTGGCTCCGCTCAGGTTCGAGCTCTTGGATTCGAGATACGCCGCGACCTGCATCGTCTGCTCGTCCGTGAGGTCGCCGATCCTGCCGAGCGCATTTATGGCCTGATTTATGGTGTTCGGGTTCTTTTCCTTTAAAATTTGCGTAATGTCTTCCGCATAGGGTTTGGACGATTGGCGGAGATCTCCGAGGGCGGATAGGGCGCCTGCCTTTACCTGCTGATTCGCGTTCTTGAGCATTCCGGCTATCTCTGCCGAATGCCTGGCGCCCTCCGGGCCCATATTCCCGAGAACGCTCATTCCGGTCACCTTATCTTCCGCGCTCCCCTTCCTCATCATGTCGAGGGCCGACGGCACGATCAGGTCGGCGTATTCCTGGTTCTGAGAGAGAACCTGAACGGCCTTCACCCTCACGAGCCCGTCCTTGTCGCCGAGGAGAGTTATCACGACCGGTATCTGGCTCTTTTCGAGCTTGCCCATACCCGCGAGGGCCGTAACCGCGGCATACCTCAGCGTCGAGTCCTTCTGCTTCAGGTTCTCTATAACCCCAGGCGCGAATTTCGCCGAAGAGGGTCCCATCTTGTTGACGGCTGCAAGAGCAGCTTTCCTCGTCGCGGGATTTTTATCGGTCAGAAAACCGGCAAGGCCGGGGATGTTATCGGGATTGCCGGTTTCACCTAGGTCGGAAATTGCCTTTTCCCTGACTTTGGCGTCGGGGTCGGAAAGCGCTCTTTCAAGGCTCTTTACCTGCCATTCGCCAATAGGTTTCTTTTCGTTTCCGAGGGACAGTTTCTTTTCAGCTGCCGCCGCGAAAGCGGGGCTGATAAGTAGTGCGGTTACAAAAACGAGCAGAAGCGGCAGAATTCCGGCATTCGGCCGGAGCCGTGAAACTCCCGGGGCGCTTCGGGGGCATGGGTTAGACTCTGTGACGCTCATCTCTCTCCTCCGGATGTATGGTGCGTGGTTAAAAGCGGGCGGCCGGGAATAACCCTGAACCGGTTTTGCGGGTGTCTTGCGGCTTTAAGAATGATTATATATCCCCGAAACTCCTTCGCTATGCTACGCTGAACTGTACTAAGTTCATCCAGAAAGATTATCCTATCTCTTTCTCCAGTCAAACAATTCAGCTAGTTAAAACGCTCGCGGGCCGGGGCCCGCATGCCTTTCCGGACCGGAAGGTTTAACCCGGCCGCATATTCGAGTATTATTTTAATCGGGATGCGGGCTGACCAAAGAGATTAACGAACGGAGGTTTACACCCTTGGATATTTCCGATACGAAAGGCATGTTCGATACGGTCAGGGGAGGTATATCGAAGGGGATCAGGATCGTAAATATAAGGTCCAGGGAGGCCTACGACGCGCTCAGGATTAAGAACAGGATAAGGGAGCTCAACGCCAGGCGTCAGAACGCCGTCCTCGATATGGGGAACTCCATCTACAGGTCCTACAAGCACAAGGGCCAGATAAGCGTAGACGTAGCGCGTGAAAAATGCGAGGCCATCGAAAGGATAGACGCCGAAATCATCTCCTGCGAAGAGGAGCTCATACTCATACATTCAAACGCCCAGAAGGCGCTCGGGAGCCTGAAGGCGCTCACAGGCCCCGGCTCCGATCGGGGGGATACGAAAACGGAGTGAATCAGCAACTGGCGACGCTCCTGAAGTGGCCTCTAACATTCAAATATTATTGAAATATTGACATTGAAACAGTCCGGCTTTAGATTTGATTCAGGTAAGGTTTTGATCCCTTAACCGAAAAGGCAAACCATCCGAAAGGGTGGGACGCAAAGCTTCGGGCCTTGGTGTGCTTTCAAAGCCGCCGTGGCGGCCGGGCTGCCGAAGTTGGGACAAGCCACAGTCATTGTAATGTCAGCGGCGCGTGGTGGCGGCGTCAGCATGTCCCTCTTTGGATATCCGGAAATTTTTCGATACCGTGCCGGCTGCGGGATTTTTCGCGCAGCCTCGAAAACGGTATAAGGACGGGATATGTCTGTCACTGGTTTTACCGGCCTTCTCGAGGCCGCAGATTGGAAAAGATATCTCTCTGGAGAGAGCGGCTTTAAATGCATTCTCTCTTGCTCCGGCGTTTCCGCCGTGCATCTGGAATCTTTGCTGAAATCTCCTCTGTCCCGCCTCGGCGTCGCGCTCGTCATTCATCTCGATTCGGATTCCCCGGGCAGCTTCGAAACCCTCGCGGCCGAGTCCTTCATGGGAATCGTGCTCTTCGGAAACGAAGGCCGCGAAGCGTCGTTCTACAAATACGGCTACCTTAAAGGGTCGGGCAAGGCGGCCCTGGACTTCCGAGTGGGAAAGGAGGCGGAGCCGGAAGAGCCGGACGAATCCCGAGGGCTGCTAGCAGGAGACTTCTTTTCGGGCCGCATAGACGAAAGGCTTTCCGAGCAGGCGGTCGATAAAATACTGGAAACCGTCCCGGGAGCGCTGGCGAGCTATTTAACCGCGGGCGCCGTGAGGGATGCCGAAGGGCGTTTAAGTCGAGACGCCGCCGGGCTCTCCGAAGGGCTGGTCCGGCTCGATTCCCTGGAGGATGGCGCGCAGGCGGAGCTCCTCGCGCTCGAAAGCGAATTCTCAGATTGGGCACATAGAGCGGGAACCGCCGTTCCGCCCGAAATACTTTTCCGGCTGGCCTATCACCACACCCGGTTTCTCGAAACGTGCGCCGACGAAAACGGCTTTCGGGAATCCCGTGAGAGGGCGCTCGCCATTTACGAATCCATCATCGCGCGCGGGTATCGGGGCCTTCCGGGGGCGCTCGCACGGAAAAAGCTGGGAGACCTCCTTCTCTTTTACCCCGGCTGGCAGGGCTCTACCGAAAACGCGGAAAGGGCCGAACGGCTCTACAGGGAAGCCCTCGGCATGACGGAAAAAGGGCTTCATTCGAACGAAAGATTCTCAACCTTGAACAACCTCGGGCTCGCTCTCGTTAAGCTCGGGGCCGCGATAGACTCAATCGATTACATAAAAGCGGCCGCCGACTCGTTCGCCGCCTCGATTTCGGAGGGAATCGATATTTTTTCTCCGGAAGAGACTTCACTGGTGAACCTCAATCTCGGCATAACCTATCTTGCGCTCGGGGAATACGAGCTCTCGGCGGAAAGCCTCGCCGGCCCGCTCGAATTTTACAACGAGCACGAATACCCTCATCAAAGCCTCGCCGCAAGGCGCTCGCTGGGAGAGGCGTATTCGGCGCTCGCCGACATACGCCTCGACGCCCGTGACATCGAAGGAGCGGCGGGGTATCTCCGAAGCGCCGCCTTCGCTTACCGCTCCAGATCCCTCTCCGGCGAATACGCCTATGTTAAAGTTAAAGAAGGGCGCGTCCTGGCCGAGATGGCATTCGACAACAACGACTGCTCGCGCGCCATTCAGGCCATCGATTCCTACGGCGAGGCCGCCGAACATTATATGGAGGCCGGGCAGGCCGAAGAGTATGGGGTTATGGAGGACGCTCTCTCTTCCCTCTACGAATTTCTCGGCCGCTACGAAGCCCCGACGCCCGAGCGCGCGCTCGGAGCGTATTCCGAGATCGCGGAGGCCTGCGCCGACGGCGCATCCCCCGGGGTCTACGCGCGCGCAATGGTCAAGCTCGGCGGTATATACGAGGCGCTCGCGGCCGAGGACGACAGGATATACAACCGCGAGAAGGCTATAGAGTCCTACTTCAATTCCCTCGCGTACTACAATCTCGAAAACAGGCCCGAAGAGTATGCGGCCGTCAAAATCCGGCTCGCCGGCATTTACAGGAAGCTCGCCGCTATACTCGAAGAGCCCGCGCTCTATAAAAAATCCATATACTCGTGCCGCCAGGCATCCGGGTCTACACCGAAGAGACGGTCCCCGAAGTCTACGGGGAGCTCCTGGCCGACATCGGCGAGGCCTCTGCCGCGCTCACCGTTCTCGAAGGCGGCGGGAATCATTTCCAGGACGCCCTGGAGGCGTACGAGAAAGCGCTCGGCGTTTACGAAACCCCGGGCAGCGAGGAGATGTGCTCGAAGCTACGCGAGAATATAAGCGCTCTCTATCCGTCGCTCGAAGGAGTCTGCGAGAGCGAGCCGGGAAACGCAGCTTCCATATGCGGAAAATATCTCGCCCTTCTCGGCGACTGGTCCGGCGCGGCGCTCCGCGCAGGGGTGCTCGAGAGACTCGGCGACCACTCGACGGGCACAGTATGGGAAGCCGTGAACAAAGACAGATACAAAAAAGCCGCGGGCGTTTACAAGGAAGCCATAGAGCTCCTCGGCCCGGAGCCGTCTCCGGACGATCTCGAAAGGCTCTCCGTCAAGATCGGGAACCTGTATAAAAGGCTGGCCGAGATGGAGGCCGCGGCCGACAACCCCGGCACAGCCGCCGAGTATTACGACGAGGCGTTCGCATATTTCCCGGAGCGCCTGGCAGAAGCGGAGTACGCCGACGCCGGGAGGGCGCTCGGCAGCTCTTTCAGGCGGCTTTACGAGGCCGGAGGCAACCCTGGGGACTGCCGGAAGGCGATCGCCGCCTACTGGGAGGCGCTCAGATACGCCGAATCGTCGGGCGACGCCCGGCATTACAGCGAAACCGCGCTCACGCTCGCCGGGCTTTATGCGTCGCTCGCGGAATCCGAAGAGAGGGAAGGGCGGACAGGCGAGGCGCTCGAATGCTACGCCGAGCTGCTCTCGCTTTACGAGCCGGAATCGTTCCCCGGGGAATACGCCGAAGCCCAGCGCCGCGTCGCCGGGTTCTATTCCAGGCTCGCCAATATCGAGGACAGGCCGATAAATATCGGGCTGGCGATATCTTCTTACAAGGAAGCCCTTTCGTATTACGCCGAAACCGGGGCCGAGGCGAGGCGGCGGGAAACGGCCGGCCTCGTATCCGCGCTTTACCGCGCTCTCGGAGATTTGGCCGACGCGGGGCACGACATGAGGATCGGATACTACCAGGAGGCCATAGTCTACGGCGATACATCCCCGGCAGCTTACGAATCGCTCGGAGAAGCCTATATGGCCGCATCCGGCGCCGAGGGCGGAGCGGACAATCTCATTAAAGCTGCCGACTGTTTCCTGAAAGCGATCGAAGCCGGCGGATTCGCCCCGGACTCGCCGGAATACGGGCGCCTGGCGGCCTCACACGAAAAAATTTCTGAAAAGCTGAAAGAGCTGGCTCTTCACGCGCATGAAGCCGAAAGTGAAAACCCGGAGTCCACGGAGCCATC
>ENA-OOOS01000010-OOOS01000010.1-human-oral-metagenome-genome-assembly--contig:-NODE-10-length-13204-cov-26.998929_pt1 | contig 13204 bp, 17 predicted proteins | sample MGYA00245256_ERZ501121 | MGnify/ENA primary metagenome ERZ501121 (study PRJEB25959, sample SAMN05335025) | human oral metagenome | host: human-associated | place: USA: California | collected...
AAAAAAAAATACAGCTATTAAATTATAATGGAGAATTTTACAAGTTATGAGTTAGTTTTATATTTAAATTATACAACAAATCACCAAACTTTAATTGTTTAGAATAGGGTAGGGGGCAAATAATATTTACAAATAGTCTATGTTGTTTATAGCATATATTACTATAAGTATATTAATATCTAGATTAATTATTTTTATGTATGGCAGAAAAACATGTGATACATGTTTTGCTGGTATCAATAAAAATTCTGTACTAATAATAGTATTGTAATATAATAATAAATATTATTTTAGGCATAATAACTTATAATTTTGTATTAAAATTAATACTACGAAAATAAGAAAGCTACTTATTATTTTTTGCTTTCAGTGTCAGTTTTGAATCTAGTTTTTCTAGGTTTTTTCTTAGTTCTGCTATTAGTTCTTTTTGTAGATCGAGGTAGTGTAAAAATCTCTTCCTCATTATTCTTACATTGGCTGTGACAATGAACTTTATTATTGGTTGATGGAGTAAAGTAATCTGTTACTTTTTTGAGAATTCCTTTGAGTGACATTGTTTTAAGCATTATGCCTCCCCATAGATTTTTGATATTATTATTTAGGAGTTAATATTTATTGATAGTATAGTCTTTAGCTAATTTAGCAAGCACTGACTAAATCAAAATGATATTTATTATTATAAAATCAGATTTACTTATGATGTAGTATTGAAGTTTGAAATTATAATAGTAATAATATCCATTGAGCCTGATAATAGCCATTAATATAGATAATATTGCTCAAAAACTTTGTAAATCTGCGAATGACAAATGTTGTTTTTTAGATTGTTAAATTAATATAACTCTTGTCTAGATATTGACAAATGTCATTATATAGATAAGAATTGATCTATGCGCTACTTTTAAAATATCAAAAATATATGTTTATAGGCAGAAAAGAAGAACTGAATGTTTTAAATAATCTCAAGCAAAAGAAATCAGCTAGCTTGGTAACAATTACTGGTAGAAGAAGAATTGGTAAAAGTAGGTTGGCCGAAGAGTTCGGTAAGAATTATAAATTTTATTCTTTTATAGGCATGCCTCCAAACAAAGATACTACTGCTGAAGGAGAGAGAAAGGGTTTTGCCCTACAATTGGAGAAATACTTTAATGTACCAATCAGATATGATAATTGGTATATCTTACTTTCTTTCTTAGCTAAACAAACTATAGCAGAAGATGCTGTTATATTGTTTGATGAAATTTCATGGATGGGCTCAAGAGACCAGCAATTTTTAGGAACATTAAAATCTATTTGGGACCAAGAATTTAGCAAAAATGATAAACTGGTTATGATATTATGCGGTTCTATTTCTCTTTGGATAGAAAAAAATATTTTATCTAGTACTGGTTTTGTAGGTAGAATTTCATTAAAGCTAGATTTAAAAGAATTGTCTTTAAAAGAAGCTGCAGAATTTTGGCCTGTAAACCATACTTCGGCGCATAATGTTCTAAAAATATTATCTATAACAGGAGGGGTACCAAGGTATCTAGAAGAAATATATCCTAACGAAAACGCTGAAGCTAATATAAAAAGACTATGCTTTGATGCTAGTGGTATATTATTTAATGAGTTTGAACAAATTTTTTCTGATTTATTTGACAATAAGTATACAATATATAGGGATATTGTATTAAGTCTTGTAGATGGAGCAAAAACTAGAGAAGAAATATCAGATTTAACGAAGCTTCCAGCCAATGGAGTTTTATCTGATTATTTAGAAAATTTAGAAAAAACTAATTTTATTAGTAGATATTATACTTGGAATCTTAAGACTGAAAAAAGCATGAGATTAAGCCAATATAGATTATCGGATAATTATCTCAGATTTTATTTAAAATACATTATGCCAAATAAGGATCAGATTAAAAAGGGGCATTTTAAAAACATTGATATTTATGCTCTACCAAAATGGTTTAGTATGATGGGTATGCAATTTGAGAATTTAGTTATTCATAACCGTAATTTAATTCATAATATCTTGGATATATCACCTACAATAATTATTAACGATGGACCATATTTCCAGCAGAAAACTAAAAGACATAGCGGTTGTCAAGTGGATTACATGATTCAAACGAAATCAAATGAATTATATGTGATAGAGATAAAGTGCTTAAGGCAAGCAGTTGAAAAGTCAATTATTCAAGAAATGAAAGATAAAATCAAAGCTTTGGATAAGCCGAAATATTATGCAATTCGTCCGGTGCTAATTCACATTAATGGAGTAGGTGACTCAGTAGAGGAAGAAAATTATTTTTATAAGCTAATAGATTTTAGCAAACTAATAACGCTCTAGAGATTTGGAATATGAAGCTATATTTTTGGAAGTAAATTGCACAGCAACCAATGAAAGCAAAGTTTATAACCTACCTTCTATAGATTTTGTGTTTAAAATATCCACAATCTTTGTGGATTAATATGTGTATATGGAAAATAATAATAGAGTAGGGGAAGACGTAGAAAACACTCTGTATTTTGTTTTAGCTAAAATTTTTAAGACTAATGATATTGTACAAATAAAGAATTTTCTATTATTTAAAGTATTGAGGAATCTACGAAAATATGATTTAGAAATTTCCCACTTAAGTGAGATTGTTTTTCGATTAATTTGGAAGTGTCATTGAAATTGACTTTTGATAATTTATTGAAGTAGTATGCTGAAAATAAAAGCCTTTAACCAAAGCCATATGCTTGAATTATTTTTAATGTATAAATGATCTAAAAATAAGCAAATATAGATTTGTTGATTAAATACTGGAGTAAAATGGATCATAATTTATAGAATAGCAAAGGCAATTATCCTAAAAATAAACATCGTATAACTTTGGATTAAAGAGCTTATAATCCTACCATAGCGGTGGCATTATCTTGGAGAAGTGAATTATCTCTTGTGTAAACTTGAAGCATTTGAATAGATTTATGCCTTGAGTGTTTCATTATGATTCTATCTGGGACAGAGTGCTTTGCTGCTGTAGTGATAAAGCCACTTCTAAAGGAATGTCCGGCAAAATCAAGAGAATCCATGCCAATATTAACTAAAAACTTTTTTAGAATTCTAGCAATATCTCGATCAGAGAGACGAATATAACTAATTTGATTGGCTTTGTTTACCGAAGTAAAGACAGCTTCATTACCTTGTGAGATTTTTTTCCAGTTGAGCAAACTTAGTACAGGACAAGTATCTTTATATTTTCCATAGACAATTGCAATCTTCTGCCCTTCGCCAAATTGATCGGTTTTACTTTGTTTGATGTTGACGGTCATGCCTTCTTCAATAAAATTTATATCTTGCCAATTTAAAGCAACAATTTCAGAGCGACGCATTGCGGAAGCCCAAGAAAACAGCAATAGAGCTCGATCCCGAATATTAGCATTAGAATCAGTTTTAATGCTTCTGACAATATCTCGTAAAGTATTTAGTAGGACAGGGGATTTGCCTTGCTTTGCTACGCCTAGCGTACGTTTGATTCCGTCCCATACTAGGATAAAGCTGCTAGATTTAAGGTTTAGCAGATAATTAGCCATAGTATGAAATTTATTAATTGAACAAATATGTCGTTGAATCGTAGAGATTCTACGTTTTTGTGAAGCGAGTGAGGTAATGTAAAGGATCAAAGTATCAATATCGCAGGGAAGGGGGCTGAAATTAGCAAGTTCGCACCAATTTTTAAAAGTTTTCCAGTCTTTTTGATAAGCTGTAATAGTGTTGTTAGCGTAGGCAGCATTAGCAAACCCTTTTGCTTGTTCGATTAGCTCAAGGTTATTGCTTATGCTAGCGGGGTTATAAACGGTAAGAAAATTTTGATTTTGCTCTGTCATAGTCTTTATCTTTAAATAAAAATAAACTTAAATATAATCTTTAAGTTTAGCTAATCATTTACTTTATAGAATTTCTACAGATTTATCATCTGCATTTTGTTCAGTTGTGTTTTTTTCAGTAATAATTTTTAAATAACCTTGATTAGCCCAGCTAATAGCTATTTGATCATTGGTAATGAGTGTAGCTGCGAGCTCTCGAGTGGATGCAACAATAATTGCGATTGTAGAGTCTCCAGAGAAATTTCCAGGTAATGCAACGCTTTCAGAAGCAATATTGGCATTAATCTGAATCAGACTCAAGCCTTCAATGTTAGTAATATTATTTAAAAAATCTGTTAGCCTAGCATAGAGATGAAGTTGCTTTTGCTCTACTAATTTAGCAATTTGCCATAGACTAATAGCAGATATATAAAGATTATTACTATTTTGGGCTTGAGAGATAGCAGTCTTTATTTCTTCATTTAAATTTTTAGGTGATAGTAAGCTCATGAGTAGTATTTCAGTATCAAGGACGATTTTATTACTGTGCACGGTTAGTCTCCCATTCTAGTCCTGGATATTTGATTCGCTCAAGTTTGAGTTGAGCTTGGCCTTCCATTAGACCAAGGATAGAGTCGCGATCATTTTCATTCACTGGAAATATTTTAGCTATAACCGAACCTCTGCGAGTAATGAAGATAGATTGATTATTTTTTTGTGCTTGTTCAAGAATTTTATAGCAATGAGTTTTTAATTCTCCAATAGGTAGAGTAGATTGCATAATATGTCTCTTATTTAGATTTAAGATAAAAATACTATACTATATTTAAATTAATAGGTCAATAGGTTGTTATATGCAAATTAAGTATAAAAATATTTAAATAGGTTAAATTATTATATATAATAAAAAATACCATAATAGGCCTAAGGATATAATATTAGGTTATAATAAATATCTATAGGTTAATAAAAATAATAAACAACCCAAATAAACGACCTATTCTAAGAGTATAAATTATTATGTCCGATAATGATAATTATAGGACATGATAATTTTTATTGCTTTTTGTCATTTATCAAAGTGGAGTTCAGCAGATTATCAAAGAGGAATTCAGCAAGCTAAAATACTTGTTGTCTAAATAATTTTATTAATATTTTAATATATAGAAAGTCCAAATGTAAAGAAATTTATTCTGAACTTATTAGTGGAGCAAACTCTAAAAGACCAGAGTTAACAAAACTACTAGCAAAAATTCAATCTGGTGATACCTTAACAATTACTGCTGTTGATCGGTTGGGCAGAAGTCTGAAGGACTTAATAGATATTATCAGTAATTTAAAAGAGCGTTCAATAGTTTTTCAGAGTCTTAAGGAGCAAATGGATACTGGTACTACAACTGGCATGCTTATGTTTAATATGATTGGTTCTATAGCAGAATTTGAACGAAGCCTGATTAATAGAAGAATTTATGATGGCTTTAAACGAGCCAAGGAACAAGGAAAATACAAGGGGCGTATTCACTCAGCTGATAAAAAAATAAGACAAGAATATGTTAAAAAGTTAGTAGGCAAACTCTTTATAATTGGCAAACGGAATTAGCATAATTCAATGTGAATTTTTAATCTACAATCTCTTCAGAGATTTCTGTTAAACTTTGTAGAGTAAGATTCCTTCAAAAGTGAATAAAACTCCTCATCTAACATTTTTTTATTTATATAATGAAAAACTCTTTGCCTTAAATTATCTATTGGTATATCAGTACCCTTTGATAAAATAGTCAGAGCTTTTTCTGGTAAGAAAAAACGTAGGTTATTTATTTCTTCAGGCGTTAATTTAAGTACGATTTTACAAAAACTTTTGTAACGTATTCCGTAAGCCTTTGCTAATCTTTCTATCCATTGTGACAGAAGCTCATATTTATAAGGTATAGGATGTAGAGGCCATTTTTTCGTCATTTTAGCGCACCATACTTTCATAAAGTCTTTTTCTTTCTGTCGGAGAATAATACGATGATTGTTCAATTGCTTCTATATCAATATATTCTTTCTCAGTTCTAATTGCTTCACAAGTGGCTTGTATTAATAAAGATGAAATTTCTCCAATTGTTCCCTCACTACGCTCTAAAATCACGGCGCTAACATCAGGGTCTAATAATGATGAAACCTTTTGTAGCGGTAAGATTTTCACAAAACTTGATAAGAGTCTAATAAATTCAGTATCATTTTGTCATATTGGTAATATAAAAGGATCAAAATGATTCTCTAATTGATCATCGCTACGAATAGCTAAGTAAGCATCCTTTATTCCTACGCCAACTATTGATATCTGTAATTCATTGCCAAGAAATCTTATAATGTTTAAAAACTCTCTTTGTCGAGTATTATTACCTGCTAAAATATTATGTAATTCATCAATGATTAAAATTTTTGTTTGAGTAGTTTTTAACATATCTAGTATTATAGCTTCATGCCATGCGGATGATCGGTAATGAGAAATAGGTGAGTTAAGAGCTTCTGGCTATAGTAGCATAAAAACGTTGTACTAGGGTTTGAAGGCATTTGTATCATCAAGACTGGGATAATCTCATGTTCTCCATTCTCAGATTCATAAGGTAAATGACTACGTCTAAACTTTTCTACAATCATTGTTTTGCCATTATTGCTAGGACCAATGATAAGCAAATTTTTCATTCTAAGTTTTCTTGGATAATCGAATAAGTCTTCTAATTTATTTAATGCGAGTTCAGCACGATTATATCCTATCCAGTATTCTTTCTTGATTCTGGCAATTCTTTCTTTTGCTGGTAGCAGTGCAACTTTACGAATATTTGGCAAAAGATGGTCCATATAGCTACCATTCCTCAATATTATCAAACGCTTCAGTATTACCATCATCAACTTTAGCTTCATGAAATTTTGCTATTGGGTCGTTTTTTGGTTGTATTTTAGCATGTTCATGCATTCGCGCTATATTTTTTCTCATAGTGCGCGTTTTAGATGCTGAAGTTTTAACAATATGACGCATTTCATCTATTGTTTTAAATAGGTTTCCTTCATTGATCTGTTCTTTACCTACAGTTAAAACTTTTAAAGTACTCATTATTTTCTCCAATCATTCTATAGACATTTATATTACAAACAATATTTACTATTATATTGATTGATCATTATATTGCTATAATAGCATTATGCAAACAACTTATACTCTTGTCAATAAATACTTTTATACTTTTTGTAATAAATATTGTTACACTTATGTATTAATAATAAGATAAGCATACAAACTCTTAACAATATATACTATTAAATTAGCATCTTTATATCAATGTATTAGTATAGCAATTTTATAATATATATTATTATACTAATATACTACTCTTATATTTTAGCAAAAATCTTATTATATTAGCCAGACTTTAAGAGAGCAATTCACACTTAACTTCATGTATTTCCTAACATTTAACACGCCAACATTCATGACATCACCACATATTATAAATAATATATATTGATATGCTAATATAGTGTTATACTAAAAACTTTACTTTATTATATACGTTAACAATTAAATATTATTAGCAATATAATAATATTGCAGGATATCTATTTACAAGCTTATATTGATATATTCCTAATGATATATCAATATATGTTTCTTTACCTTTTTATTAATATACTATTATTAGTATAAATCACTACAGTTATAGCAATATATAATTTTTCTAATAATTATTATGTATTTTTATAATTTGTTTGCGTAGTTGCATTTCTTCACTTGCAAAGGGAAGAGGGCAAAGAAAAAACTTTTCATAAAAAAATAAATTTTGTGCTATTGTGTGTATGTATGTGAATTTTACACAAGCGCTTGACATATTATTTTTGTCATATATATTTATATTAACTATGTAAAAATAGCAACCAAGACTAATACAACATTATAAACAGACATAAATGGTATATGAAACAAGATATTAACGAAGACAAACTAGATACTGCTAGATTTACTATAGTTATACCCATGGTCTAGAATTTTGTGAAAGACTTAAAGATGTTAATATAAATAAAATCCTTCTTACAGGTACTGTTGATGATAAATCTGCTATTGATGCTTTTAATCGTGGACTAATAAACTATTTTATACCAAAAAATAGCGATAATATTTCTGAAATCCTTAATACCTCTATATGTAATGGAACAAATTCATATTTTAATAATTTATCACAAATGATCTACACATCAATTAGAACCAATAAAAATAACATAATGTTTGATAACAACTCTTTCGTAAGTTTATTACATTCAATTATACAAGAAAAAAATATCATTGAATATTATTTACTAGGAGAAAGTGGTAGTTATTTAATGGTAAACAACAAAGGACATATTGGCATACTACATATAACCACAGATGAGTCGATAGATTATATTTACGACTTAGCTCTAGATGAAGGCTTAAATAAAAAATCACTTGCAGAATTAAAAAACAGGTCCAAGGTACTATTTTATTTTGATATGAATAGTAAGAAAATGCCTGATATAAGTTCTTGGAAAGACTATCTAAAAACACCAAAAGTTATTAAAATAGATAATAAAAATTGTTATTACTTTTTCGAAGAGAATATTCCACCTAAATCTAAAGTCATAACCTTTAATCAACATATTAATAATTAACGCTGATAACTTTTATACAACTAACTAATTATAATTTGAGGTAAATAATAAAAATCCTATTAATAAACGATACAACTAAATGGTACCATTTTGGCTGCACTGCCACTAGCACTGCTTTAATTGATAGAATCAAAAAGTTAGGACATATAGTTACCCCTATTCCCATTACAGAAACGTACAAAATAAAACTAGCCCCCTTGACTAAAGAAGGTTTCTTAGATAACATAAATTCTAAAATATTTATAAAGCATAACTCTAGTCTTATCAATTTAATAAAACAACATGATGCCATAATTTTTAATGGCGAAGGAACTCTTCATGGTCTTAATCAGGCTCCTGTAAGTTTACTGTATGTTGCTTATATAGCTAAAAAAATTTTTAACAAACATGTAGAAATCTTAAATCATTCTGCCTACCCACAACATAATACCTTAATAGGTAATACGCAAGAAGCCGCAATATATAAATTAGTATATGATAACATTGATTTCGCTGCCATTAGAGAACCAGTTAGCTTGAATACAATGAAAAAATTAAATATAAAAGCTGTAGAAAGTTTTGATTGTATGCCACTTTATATAAGAGATAATTACATAAAAAGTAATGTTAAACATTCCAAAGAGCTCTTGATTGCAGGATCAGCAACTTGGCTACAACTCAATATTCCTTCTAACCAAAAGGGTAATATTGAAGATTTTACTCAAGGACTTTTGGGTTTTAATGAATATTTAAGAAAGATGAGCTCTAAAGGGTTTAAAATAAAATTTTTATCTGGAGCTAAAGGTTATCCATCCAAAGATGACAAGGAATTTATAGAATATATGCAAAAACAATTTCAAATGAACTGGGAGGTTTATGAAGCGGTTTCTTTAAATGATTGGCTTAGAACCATAGAAGAATCGACTATGTTAGTTTCTGGAAGATTTCATCATACAATTGCTGCTGCTAGTCTTAGAACTCCTTTTCTCATGTTAAATAGTAATACCCCTAAAATGAAAGGACTAGCAAAAGTACTAAGTTACGGTAAAATTATAAAATACGATGACCACGAAATTTATAACAAACTTATGAAGCAAACTGATAAAGAATTGTCCTCTTCAGGAAAGGAAAGCTATTTCCAAAATTCTAGTCTGCTTAATAAATTATGCGCTAAAGCAGACGTAAACTTTGAATGCTTAAGAAAAATGGATTAATTTTCATAATCATTTAGTATTACAACAGATCTTCTTGAGGTGATTGCTGTTCACCTATAAAACTGTTTAAGATTAATTCTCCAGTAACATAGGCGACTTGAATCGAAACATCTAATGCAACAACTCCTGTAATCATTTGCATGATTGGTATATTTTGTTGTACTAAATATACTGAAAATCCTACATCTGCAGCTATTCTGGCTGTTTTTGCTAAAAATGACTCATAGCTATTCATCTGATAATTTTGTATACAAACGGCCGCTCCATTGATTCCTGACATTATAGGAGTTTGATTTGGAAGACCTAATAATCCACCTACTATAATATAAGATCCACATTTTTCTATAAAGGTTGAAATATTTTCAATCCCCTCTTCTTTATGGTTATTGTTTAATAATTCATATATTTTTAAATTAGCAAAATAGCTACCTGATTCGAGTATTTGATATGGAATCATTTTAATATTATTATACTTAAGAAAAGTAGTTCCAAAATCAGCAATCGCTCTAAGTTCAGCTGAAATATAAAACTTAGGCAGTTCAATATTAGCGATTTTAAAGACATATCTTACATTTGGTTCGAATCTTATTATCTGCTGTAAAAAAGATCCAACTGAACTTATGTCAAAATATGACTTCGCTTGATGCTCTATTTTTACAATATTCGTTTCTTCCCGCTCTTTAGACTGTTGATCATATTGATCTAGTAATAAATTATTTAGCTGTTTGTTGTCACTAATAGCTAACTTCTGCTGTAATGGTATCAGTTCTTCTTGACTATCAAATTGCTCTATTTGAGATAAATACATTAACTCAGGCTTTTTTGTTTGAGAAAAAAATGGACTTAAAACAAGATATTGCTTATCATAAGCTTCTACTTCTTCTATAGATTCTATATATTCCTCTTTCCACACCTTCCATTGCTCTCTAACCCATTGGTAAAGAAAAGAATCATAATGATGTTTTGCTCTCAAAGCTTTACATAATTCTGTGTTCGTTTTGTCTACTACTTTGATTCCTGTAACCTGTGCACGCGCATAAGCTACATGTTTCATTCCAAAATGAGTACTTAGCAAACTCATAACAATTTCAACATCTTCACTAGGAGCTACAAACTTGAATCTCGATAAGATATTCTGTTTAGCTGCTTCAAAGGTCTCTTCATTGCATTCACCAACCATATATCTTTCCCCTGCTAGCAGTCTAGTTTGTAGGTTATCAATTGGTTTATTTAAAATATAATCTTGAATTTCAGAATCTTCTACATATTTTCGTTGATAATCAAAATTTGCTGATGACAATTCTCTTTCTACTGGATCTCTAATTATCCCTATACAATTTAAGCCTTCAATACAAAAATAAGTATACTCATTTTCTAATGATGGCAAAGGCATATGCCCACTAATAAATTTTACATCCTTTGTAGAACAATCAAAACATTTAGGATCAGCTTTAACTGTTTCCAATCCCCCTATTTTACCTTCTATAAATAAGTTAGGAGATTTACCCTCTTGCTTTGGAACTACAGCTCTTAGTTCAATGGTGCCCTGCTCTATAGTAATAGCTTTAGCAAGATTTGCAATATTGGTTCCAGCTGTCTTGGGAGGATGAATAAATAATATAGGTTTACCAGGATCTAAAAATTCTTTCTTTAATAATACTGTAGGTAATATTTTTAATTTATTGCTGGCAAAAGATAAATCTGCTGCTCTTTCAATTTGTACTTTTTGTTTTTTCATTTTTATACCTCATAATTTGTGTTGCTTTATATAGACATTATCATGTAAATTTTGATATTTTTCAATTTTTTGCTAAAGAATTATTAAATTCTTTTAACCATTTTTTATAGCTAAAGTTTAAAGCAACTGAACTTACACAATATCTAAGTCCTGTAGGTCCAGGTCCATCTTGGAACACATGTCCTAGATGAGCACTACATTTTTGACAAATAATCTCAGTCCTTTTCATGTTGTAAGAATTATCTTCTTGTTCTTCTATTGCTTCATTTCCTATAACTTTAAAAAAGCTCGGCCAACCAGAACCTGAATCATACTTATGGTCAGAGCTAAATAATTCATTATCACAACATATACAGCTATAGATACCATTTTCTCTATATTTATAATATTTTCCACTAAATGGAGCTTCTGTCCCTTTTTGTCTACAAACAACATAAGCTTCTTCAGAAAGTTGGCTTTTCCACTCAGCATCTGTTTTTATTATTTTACTTTTTATCATAAAACTAAACTCCCCTCCCCGTTTTTAATAAATATTTCTAACTCTTCTATTTGAAAATTAGCTTGTTTAAAAGAATCTATTATATCTCTATGATAATTATTTATTATCCATTCCCTTATAAATTTTGTAGATGCAACGAGTAAAACCTTATTATCTTCGTATCCTTTTAGGCTTAATTGTTTGAACCATGATTTATAAGTTGCCTCACCTCTTTTTATTTTTAATATTTCTTTAACTTTATTCCAAACTACATCATCACAAATTTCTTCCGTTTCTTCAGTAAGCTCTTCTTTGTTATTTTCAAAAGTTTTACCTTCTTTTTGATGATAATAACCTTCCAAAACTCTAATAAGATTTTCTTGGCGAATTGCCCAAGTAAGATCAGCTTTCCAATTATTAGGCCCTCCCCCTATGAGAAAATTGCTTTTCTTGATATTCAAACAATAATTTTTCCAATTTTCTATATCACTTTCAAAAAAATCTTCAAAAACTCTTCTTAAGGCAAGTAATCTTGATTGGCTATGAACAGATGGCTTCTCACCTTCCCTTATTATTTTATCCCAAATATTTAACATTTCTTTCTCTCTCTCAAAAATATTTTGTTCGACTTCCTTTGGATTACTTGATTTTTTTAGAGAGAGAAAATTCTTTGTAGTAATATTTGTAGTAGTCTCTGTATTTGTATTTACTTGTGAGGAACTATATGATTCCTCAGAAGGAATGGTATGGTTCCCTGTAGGGAAGGATATGGTTCCTTCTAAGGAAGTATTATCATGTTTGTTGGTGATTTCTGAAATTGTATAAGGATTAATCTTAATAAACATAACATTAGGAATCTTCTGCCCTCCAATGTTAATATGTCGAAAAACTCTTTCTAAAATATTTCTTTTTTCTAATCTGATTAGCGCTTCTCTAGTTTGTTTTTCTGAGAAACCTAGTAGATTTTCAAAGTCACCATAACTTCTTTGAAGAAGATCAGATTTAAACTTCTTTTTAGATCCTATAATTCTACCTGATAATTCATCTCTAATTATAGTTGGTCTATACCAATAAGCTATATCTGATAGTATAAGTATGGAAATGGTATCTGGCTTTCCATTATCCAGTTTCAAGTGACTAAACCATTCCATAGGAATTATATTTCCTTCGAAATTAATGGATCCCATAACTTTAACTTCTTCAGGTAAAAACGACGACTCGTTGATAGTATATTTTGACATAGCTATTCCCTTTAGTGCTATTCAAAAAAATACTTGTAACATC
>ENA-OOOS01000011-OOOS01000011.1-human-oral-metagenome-genome-assembly--contig:-NODE-11-length-12279-cov-31.894585_pt1 | contig 12279 bp, 8 predicted proteins | sample MGYA00245256_ERZ501121 | MGnify/ENA primary metagenome ERZ501121 (study PRJEB25959, sample SAMN05335025) | human oral metagenome | host: human-associated | place: USA: California | collected 2014-04-22...
AAAAAAAAGATCATCAACCAGTATGGCGTTATATATGGCGGCCACTTATAGTTTTGCTTGTATGTTCGCTTGTGGTTGCGGTTTTAAGTGAATATTTAGTCAAAACCCTAGCTGAAGGTGCTGAGATATTACATCTCAATAAAATTTTTATTGGGGTAATTTTGGTCGCCATTATCGGAAACGCTGCTGAGCATAGTACGGCAGTTATTATGGCTTGGAAGAACAATATGAATTTAGCTATGAATATAGCACTCAGCTCAGGGGCACAGATTGCTTTATTTGTAGCACCCGTAATAGTATTTGCTGGTTTTTTGATCGGGAAACCCATTGATTTGCGTTTTAACGAATTAGAATTACTTTCAGTAATTGTTTCGGTAATAATTCTAGCTTTTGTAGCAACAGACGGAGAGTGTAATTGGCTAGAAGGTGTGCAACTATTGGCTGTTTATTTCATCTTAGGGGCCGGCTTTTACTTTTGTGGCTAATGAAGCGACATAAGCTTATTGAGTAATACAAGATATGCCTGAATTGCCAGAAGTTGAAATTGTAAAACGCGCATTGCAAAATAAAATTATTGACGAAGTGATTGAGACAGTAGAAATTCTTCGTGAACAGTCAATTGGTTTTCCTGAAGTAAATAAATTCTCTTCACGATTGAAAGGACTTACTTTTAGCGCAATAAGCAGGCGAGGAAAATATTTGATTTTGCATTTAAAAGATAATCGAAAAAACAAATCGTCTATGTTGGTAGTCCATTTACGTATGTCAGGGCGGTTGCTTTTATTAGATAAAACCAAATTGGCAAAGAAAAAACCAAAATTTTTACGAGTAAAAATAACAATGCAAAGTGGTCAATTACTCATTTTTGAAGATATGCGAGTTTTTGGACGCTTATATTATGTGTTGTCCTTATCAGAATTAGAGCGAGTTGTCCCTTCATTTGGCTCATTAGGTATAGAGCCTTTAGAAAAAATCAAGGCTGAGCAATTGACTGAATGTTTAAGCAAACGTAGACAAGCAATTAAAACTGCTCTTTTAGATCAAAGTTTAATTGCTGGTATAGGTAATATTTATGCTGATGAAATATTATTTGAAACAGGTATACATCCTTTGACCAAGGCGTCTAGTATTACTTCTGAGCAAATCAAACTCTTAACTTCTACTATTCCAAAAGTGTTAGAGCAAGCTATTAATCATGGCGGCTCAAGTATCAAAGATTTTGTTGATAGCGATGGTGTAAATGGTAACTACCAGCACAAAGCTTTGGTTTATGGCCGGGACGGTAAACCTTGTCATAGATGTCGGTCCATTATTGAGAGAATAAAAATTAGTGGCCGTTCGGCACATTTTTGTTCGCTTTGTCAGAATTATTGCCCTTAAATTCTTGCCAAATAAAGCAGACAAATGCAGCCAAGCAAATAGTTATTACAAAAGCAAATGCATGTAAAACTGTTGCAAAAGCGAGGGCCAGATCTTGATCAACACCAAAAGTAAGCACCAGACATTTGCTTACTAATAAATGGAATCCGCCTACACAGCCAGGTGTAGGGACTAAGCTACCTAAAGAGCTTACAGTGAATAACATAAGACCTTTGCTTAGAGTTAGTGTTTTGTCTAAAGAAAATGCAAATAAAACGAAATAGAAATTAAGCCAATAACACAACCAAATAGCGATGGTGGAGATAGCAATAGTAGGATAAGTGAGAGGATTAGTTAAGCATTGAGTGCCTTGTCCGAATTGGATCAATAAATCATTTATTTTATTGCTAATGGGAAGAGGAATTAGCTTTTGGAAAAAAGGAATAGAAATAAAATAAGAAAGTAAAGGACCCAATTTAGGCAAGAGCAATAAAAGTACAAGGCTGCTAATTGTAATAGTTAAACCGGAGGGGAAAAGCCATGGCAAGTCATTGAGCATATTGGATGGTAAAGCAATAAGAGTTAGTCCTATTAATATGGCTATAGTGACTAAATCAAGTAAACGATCTATCAATAAAGTAGGTAAAACACTTGCCCAGGGTAGAGATTCTAATTTGGATATAGAAATAAGTCTGATTATTTCCCCTCCTCGAGGAATGACAATGTTGACTGCATAACCAAAAATGACAGCACAAAATGAGTGCCAAAGGCGAATATTTGTTTTTAATGGACGCAAAAAAATTAACCAGCGCCAGGCCCGGATTAAATGGCTAATTAAGGCAGATATGCACATTAACCCTAAGTAGACAGGATTAACATTGGCAGCATAATCAAGAACTTTAGCTAAATTTGCTCCTCTGAAAGCGAACCAAATTAACAGGCAAGCTATAACTAAGGCAATAATTTGCTTAACGATTTTATTTTTATCCTGCAAAACCACAGGATTGGAAGAAGAATAATCAGCGTTTTTGGGCACGATATGATAAGTAAAACAGAATAGGGTTGGATTTTAAATGTTCAGCTTTGAGCTAAGAAGCTTCAATGGTAGTAAATTAGCATAAAATGGCGCAAAAATTTAATTTAGGCTGTAAGATAAAAGCGGAATTCTGCTTTTGGTAAAAGAAGATGGCTAAACAAAAAGCAACAGTGCTTTTGATCGAAAATAATTCAGCAGACCCCCAGGCTTTAAGCAAATTAATAGAACTGGGCATAAATTCACATTTTTCTGTTGAGACGACTAATTTATTAAATATAGGTTTGTCAAGACTTAAATCAAGTGATTTCGATATGGTTTTGCTTGATTTACCACTTGAGACTCATAAAGGTCTGGATGCCATTCGTTTTATTAAAGAACACGCAGTATCGGTACCTATTTTTGTAGTTGATAAAGCGGAAGACGATACTTTAAAAGAGCAAATAAAAGCAGCAGGTATACATCAATATGTAAAACGTAGCGAATTAGATGCCAAACACTTTTTTCAATCCATACAGCATGCTTTGGAATTGCAAGCGCTCGAAGGCAAATTGAAAGATACTACACAAGAATTGGATAAGGCAAATAAAAAATTACAGGACTTGACGGATATAGATAATTTAACGGCTGTACTAAATCGTACGGGTCTTGAGAGAGCTTTGGAAGAAGAACATAAAAGAGCAAAACGTGGTGGAAATTATTTAAGTGCTGTACTTTTGGATTGCGATAATTTTGATCGTATCAATCAATCATTTGGGCATGGTGTAGGTGATGTTGTATTAAAAGAAGTGGTTGGCCGGCTAAAAGATACATTGAGACCAACTGATTATATAGCTCGTACTGGGGGAGATGAATTTTTGCTGCTATTACCAGAAACACGTTTTGCCGAAGGAATGTTGGTGGCAGAAAAAGTTAGATTAGCAGTATCAGAATCACCTTTACGTCTTGCTTCAGAAACAGTACGTCTAACCGGTAGCCTAGGGGTGTTAGCTGTTTCCCAAGAATACTATTCAATAGAAGAAATACTTTCTTTAGTTAGATTAGCTGTACAAGAAAGCAAGTCATTAGGCAAAAACCGAGTATCGTCGGGAGAAAAGCACCGCATATTATCTGGTAATAGTTCAGATGCTTTAAGCGAGCTTATGGATAAACTTAGGCAAGGCGATTGTTTTCGTGCTGTATCTATGCCCATTTTTGATTTGCGTAATGAAACAATCGAGGGCTATGAAATGCTTAGTAGAGGGCCAGCAGGTCCTTTTGAAATGCCTGACGATTTATTTAGAGTAAGTGTAGAACATAATTTATTAACAGCAGTAGATTTGCGTTGTCTTAAAACATGTCTGCAGGCTTTAGATGAGCCTAAATTCAAAGATAGAACAAAAAAATTGCGTTACCATGTCAATCTTTTTCCTTCTACAATTATCGATACTCCCATTGAGCGATTGATGCAATTATTACCAGTTGATATTGAGCCAGAGCGGTTTTGTATAGAAATCAGCGAACAACAATTTATTGGTGATCCAGCTTACTTAAGAGATTATGTAATGGCATTGCGTAAAAGAGGCTTGTTAGTAGCAATTGATGATGTTGGCTTTGGGCGCAGTTCTTTGGAAAGCCTTATTATCCTTGAGCCAGATATTGTCAAAATCGATCGCAAATATGTTTCTGGCGTGGCAACCGATGAAGCTAAATCATATTCACTAAAGCGATTGATTAAAGTAGTACGAGCTTTAGGTTCAGAATTAATTGCCGAAGGAATAGAATTAAAGGAAGAAGCGCAAATCCTTTTAGATCTAGGTGTAATTTATGGACAAGGTTGGCTCTGGGGTAAACCTTGCTAAAATTTGCGCTACAGATATCAGAATATTTATAATTTAGCTCAGGGTGAAGCCTTCTAACCAACCACTACTGATTATCACTTTTTCGCGTATTGTATTTGCATCGATATGCTTGAGTAATAAATCACGGTAGATAGCTAATGCTTGCATACTTGTCATCATACAAACATTCTTTTTAGCAGCATAATTTGCTAATTCACCTTCATAGTCAGCTTTAGTTAAAGTAGGTATTTCATTATTGTCATTTGGTAGTCGGCTAACAATCAAAATACCTTTAGGTTCTTGTCCTTGGTCACACCAAAGCCGGGTTTGCGCTATAGAGAGTTGCCCTAAGTGTGTTCTTTCAGGCTCGTCAGTTGTCCAAATTATTCTAGCTATGGCCAATTTGCCACTCAAATTGAGTTGCAATTCTTGAGCATCAGCCGGATTAGTGTTGATTTGCCAACCTAATGTGTGAAGAACTTTACTACAAGCATCAATTAGCTCTTCGTTGCTACCACCAATTAGTCCTGTACCTAAAGCACGTATTGTGTTGAGTTGATCGGCAATTTCTTGGCGTTCCTTTTGGGCTTTTTCTATTTGTCCGCCAAGCTGATTATGCTTATTGACCAATTCTGTTAAATCGCGAGTCATTAGTCGGTCATAAATAGTGGAACCACTGATTAACTCGGTTGGAGCCATATTTAATTCGTTTGATTTATCAATTGGTTTGGGTTTTACAGATTCTGGTGTTGCGGATTCTGGTTTAGGCGTCCGTGGTTTTTCAGGTTGGCTAGTGGATGCGCTTGGGCTTGGTTCTTGGCTCTTTGTAAAACTTTCTGTAAGACCTTGATTAGAAGGGCTTAAAAGGGGATCTAAGCTAGGCATAGCAGGTATGGCTGACTGTGTATCATCTACGGATTTGCCTGACTTTGCTCCGGGCTGAGGTGCAATTGTAGCTGCTTGCGATTGAGCAGCATTGAATAAGCCTGCTTGATCGAAGCTATGAGTCTTCAAACGCAGGTGTTCTAAAAGCGTTTGCTCATTAGACATAACAGGAATTTCATTCATCGTAGAAGATGATGGATCAGAGGGGTGTGCTTGATCTGATTTCACTGTAAGATGAGCTGGTTCTCCTGATACGCCAGTATAAGCGCCTGCAGTGTCTGAACCTAGGTCGCTACCTTCACCTGCACCATCTGCTTCCACAACAAACCAGAAAAGCGAAACACCGATTTTGATCACATCGCCATCATTGATGGGCTGACGCTCTTTAACTGGGGTGCCGTTAAGAAAAGTGCCGTGACGACTCTTATTATCGTCAAGATAATATTGATTGCCTTCATATACGATTTGTAAGTGATGACGAGAAATCGATTGATCGCCACTAACAACGATATCATTGGATTCATCCCGCCCGACTTTACAAACTGGTGCGGGAATTTTTATCTTATGGTTAGATACAAGGTCTACTAAATAGGCAAGCTCGGTTATCTGGGCAATTCCTTGATTATCATCGCCAATTGAAGAATCAGATTCTAAACATAGTTCGCCTTCATGTACTTTTTGACAGTTTGAGCAGATATCTTCAGGGGTCTTGGACACCATCTGCCGAAGTGAATCCAAGAAATGCTTTTGTTTGGTTACCATAATGTCCATCCATGCCAACTTCTGGAACATATGTTCCCGGTAGACAAGAATATAAACACTATGTCCAAAGCATATTTAATATTGGCTAAAAATTAAGAGGGTTTCTTACTTTTTAGCTTTTGTCTAAGCTTGATCGCAACTTCTTTTGCCTTTTGAGCTGTATCTGCTCGGGCTATTAAGTGCCCCATTTTTCTGCCGGCACGTGCTTCATTTTTTCCATAAAGCACTATTTCAAATGGCTCAGAATTGTTTTCTAAATTACTTAAATCTAGTTGCTCACCAATTCCGATGCCTTGGCTTAACCAGATATCGCCCAGTAAATTAGTCATACAAAAATATCCCGCCTTGGATAAATTTGGCTGAGAAAGAGGTATGTCTAATAAAATTCTAGCGAGGGCATCAAATTGGCTTATATTGCAGCTCGATATAGTTATATGTCCAGAATTATGAGGGCGGGGAGCGAATTCATTAATATAAACATCGTATTCTCCAACTGTAAGACAAGATTTTATCTTTTCGTTCTTGTGGCTGATAAAAAATTCAGTACAAAGAATACCTGTGACGTTTAATTTGTCTGTAGCCTGCCGGGCTAAACTTTGAATGGCGTAGGTAAGGTCCGGTGAAATTTCTGCTGGAACTAGAGTTGTGTCTAAAATATGATTTGCATGAACATTTTGGAATACAGGAAAAACGATCTTTTCTCCTTTGATTGAATGAGCGGTAATGCAGCTCAATTCTAAAAATAAATCTATTGCTTGTTCTACAATGATTGGAAATTTTAGTAATGGGGAGCTGGTAAATTTTTCAATCATATCTTTAAGGGCAATTACATCTTTTATTAAAACTTGCGCCTTGCCGTCATAACCACCAGTAGTGCTTTTAAGAATCACGGGAAAAGATAACTGATTAATTTGTTCTTTTAAAGAAGCGGCATTTTCGGCGATAAAATAAGGCACATGAGGTAATGTATGTGAACGCAAAAACTCTTTTTCGTTAGCGCGGTTTTGGGTTATACGAAGCACGTCCAGTGACGGAATAAGAGGGGTAGAAGTTTTGATTGCTGCTAAAGATTCATACGGTACATTCTCAAACTCGTAAGTTGCTATATCGCAGGCAGCCAAAAATTCAGATAAAGCCTCCTTGTCCTGCCAGCTAGCATGAGTAGAGGATTTAACTGTTCGGCTTGCTGGAGAATCGATATCTGGATCGTAGATTAACGCTTCTGCTCCTAAGCGGACTAAACTTTGTGCTAGTAACATACCTAGTTGTCCGCCACCAAGAATGCCTATTTTTTTCATTTTTTCTTTTCTCGATAGCGTTGTTGTACAGTTTTATTCCCCGCTAGAGCTTTTTTGCTATTTAGCAAACGCAAATCAGTCAGCTTCTTTGCCAATGTTTTATCCTGTAACGAAAGAATCTTTAAAGCAAATAACCCAGCATTGGTAGCACCGGCAGTGCCGATAGCAAATGTAGCTGTAGGTACGCCAGCGGGCATCTGCACTATTGATAATAAACTATCTAGTCCTTTTAAAGTCTTACTTTCTACCGGAATGCCCAATACTGGTATGGTAGTGAGGCTAGAAATCATTCCTGGTAAATGTGCTGATCCTCCAGCTCCAGCAATAATAACTTTTATATTGCGCTGGCTTGCTGCTTGAGCAAATTTATACATTAAAGTGGGTGTACGATGAGCACTTACAACTTGAATTTCATAAGGAATTGAAAAATCAATCATTACTTGCTCAGTATGCTGAAGAGTTTCATAATCGGATTGACTGCCCATAACAATGCTTACTAAAGGAGCTGATTTACTACTCAGCTTTTGGCTAGTCCTAGGTTTAGAGTTTTTGTTAGTTTTTTTGCTAGGCATATTAGTGTTTAAAACAACGTTGTCCAGTAAATAGCATTTTAATTCCCGCTTGGTCACAAGCCTTGATTATATCTTTATCCTTTAAGCTACCGCCAGGCTGAATAATAACTGTAATACCTGCTTGAGTTGCTTTTTCGATATTATCTGTAGCTGGAAAAAAGGCATCACTAGCCATAACTGCGCCTTGAGCATTTTTACCCGCTTGTTCAAGAGCAATTTCTACGCTAGCAATACGGCTGGTTTGTCCTATACCAAATCCTAGTGAAACACCATTTTTGACAATAAATATGGCATTGGAGGTTAGATGTTTAACTACTGCCCAAGCAAAAGCAATATCATCATGATATTCAGCTGATACAGCGCCACCACTAACATTTTCGAAATTATTTGGATTTACTGGTGCTTCGATTTCTTTTTCTAAAATCCAACCAAAATCTTGTAAATCTCGAGCTTTCCATTGTCCATAGGAAGGATCATTATTTAGGGATCCAGTAAGCTTGAGAACACGCATATTTTTCTTATTATTGAATATGGCGATGGCTTCAGAATCAAAATCTGGAGCTGCTACTATTTCCACAAACCCTTCGCAAATTTTATTGGCTAAAGCGGCTGTCACTTTTTTATTAAAACCATAAACACCACCAAAAGCCGACATTGGATCAGTATTATAGGCCTTCTCGAATGCATCTTCTACTGTGTTGCCTATTGCAATGCCGCAAGGATTATTGTGCTTGATTATACAGGCAGCAGGTTTATTTAAAGCTTGTCCAACTTCTCTGATTAATTTAACTAGGCAATAGGTGTCGATAATATTGTTAGAGGACAAGTCTTTGCCCTGCAATTGGCCAAAAGGAGGGAATGAATTGCCCTGATGGCCATTTGCATGACCATTTGCATACCAAGTTGCGGCTTGATGAGGGTTCTCGCCGTAACGCAAAGGTTGATATTGAGCTAAATTGATAATTGTGGAAACTGGTAAAGATTGTTTTGCGATATTTTCGTCTTTGTTGCTTTGTCCTAATAAATAAGCCGAAATAGCTTGATCGTAAGCAGCAGTACGCTCAAAGGCAGCTCGAGCTAATTTACGTCGTGTAGCTTCATCAGTTTGTCCTTTGTTTTTTTCTATTACTTGAGCAGTTTGTGTGTATTGTTCAGGCTGACTTAATATCGTCACACGGGGGAAGTTTTTGGCAGCAGCTCTTAAAAGACTAACTCCACCAATATCTATATATTCAAGCATTTCTTTTTGAGAAAGATTTTCTTTTGTCTTATTTTCAAAAGGATATAAATTGACAATGACCATGTCTATAGTTGGTATGTTTAAATCTGACAAACATTTTTTGTCTTCGTCAATTGACCGAGCAAGAATGCCAGCAAAAACATGAGGGTGTAAAGTTTTTACTCGTCCGCCTAAAATTTCTGGAAAACCGGTTAAATTTTCTACTTTGTTACATTTAAAGCCATTTTCTTCTAAATATTTAGCTGTACTTGTGGTGGCAATTAAATTAAGTTCGGTGGACTTTGTTATTTGATTGAGAAAATCAATAAGTCCTGTTTTTTCATATACACTAATTAAAGCAGTGATCATTTTGTTATTCCTTATCACGTTCTTAGTCACGTTCTTGTTATTTATTGTCGATTAATTGAGAGCATTGAAGGCATTTTGAAAAAAGACCAAGCCGTCTGGTTTGTCGAAAGACAATTTAGCTTGCTTAGCAGTCCAAGCAGGGTGTTGCGATAAACTGACAAAAGCTTCAGGATGAGGCATAAGGCCAAAAACATTTCCTCCTTTATTAGTAAGAGCAGCAATTCCATCATATGTGCCACTGAAATTATCTTCATATTTTAAACAAGCATGTTGCTCAATAGCAGGAATAACATCTGAGCGTAATACTAATTTTCCTTCGCCATGACGTACCGGAGCAGATAGTGTTTTTAAATTAGTAAGAAATGGACTTTTGACTTTTTCGTTAACAGTCATTTTTACCCAATGATTGGAAAATTTACCTGATTGATTACGGATTAAGGCAGCTGCATGTTCGCCAAATAAATTATGATCGGGCAGAAGTCCTAAAGAAGTTAATACTTGAAACCCGTTACAAATGCCCAAAACAAATTTACCCTGATCAACAAAATTATTTAAAGCATCTATTAATTTGTTTTTTAATTTAAGAGCGAGTACCTTACCACTTCTTATCTCGTCTCCAAAAGAAAAACCGCCCGGTACAACAAGCATGGCAGCATCGTCTAATTTGTTGCTAAAGTTAAGCAAATCTGTAATATGTAACTGAAAGGCGCCAAAGCCAACCTGTGAAAGGGCAAAAATTGTCTCTTGCTCTGTATTGAATCCGTCTCCGTATAAAACAATGGCTTTGGGTGGCATGATTTTTTCCTCAAGCGAAAGGTAGGGGTGTTGTCCAAGCGCTATGCAATTCATCCAATTGCCATTTATATTGCTTGGTATTTTCTTTTGTTTTTAAATTGACTTCTAGTGTTTTGTTATCAGAGACTTCACCTAAAAGCAAAATGCTTTGTCCTGCCATATGTTGAGTGAAAGATTCTATGTTTTCTTTGGCTACAGTAACTATTATTTGACCTGGTCCTTCGGCAAATAATAATAAAGAAAGCAAATCTATGATAGGAGCAAGTGAAGATTTAGCGATAAATTTAGAAAAACTTTCATAGTCTAAATTTAAGGACGCTCCTAGCTTGCTACCAATCATAGATTCAGAAATTGTAGTTAGTAATCCACCATCACTAATATCATGAGCTGAATTTATAAGACCTTTAAAGATAGCTTGATGTAATTGTTTATAGAGTTGCTTGGCTCTCTTTATATCAAGAGTAGGTAGAATTTGGGGGCAAGATAAATATGTAGATACTGTTGAGCCAGCTAAACCTATATCGCCAGCCGAAAGCAAGAAAATTTGTTCGCCGCAGGTCTTGAATTGCGAGGTTAAACAATTGTCTATATTAGGCACTTTACCAATCGCTGAAATGAGCAATGTAGGAGGAATGGCCATGCGAATAACGCCATCATCAAAATTATTTTTCATGCTATCTTTGCCTGAAATTAAAGGTGTTTCCATAATTATGGCAGCGTCATATAAGCCCTGACAAGTTTTGACTAACATGCCTAAATATTTTTTTCCATCAGCATTATTTTTGGAAAATACTGGATCTGGCCAGCAAAAATTATCTAAAACAGAAATTGTGCTGGGATCTACGCCAACACATACAGCATTACGAATAGCTTCATCCAGCGCTGCCTGTCCCATGAGGTACGGATCGAGTTCACTTAATTGCGGACATATGCCATTCGAAATTGCTAGACCAGTCTTTTCGCCTAAAACAGGAGTGATCACAGCGGCATCACAGTTGGCAATTTGATTTTCTCCCATTAAAGGCTTGATAACACTATTACCTAGTACTTCATGATCATATTGACGAATTATTATTTCGCGGCTGCAGACATTGGGGTGAGCAAGTATTTTTAATAGAAGGCTATTTAAATCGATAAAGGCTGTTTTGTTTGATTCTTGATTATTATGTAATTCAGGTTTTTGCCATTCAGCTTCTAGTTTTAATTCAGGATCTCCTTCATGTAAGAATTCTAAATCTAGAGAAGCGATAATCTTACCTTTATGTAAAACCTCAAATTTGCCAGATGTATTAAATTGACCGATATCACTAATTTCTACATTGAACTTGTTTGCTAGTGATTCTAATGTACTAAAATTGTTAGTTGATATAGTCATTCGTTCTTGAGATTCAGAAACAATCATTTCCCACGCTGCTAGCCCTGGGTATTTAGTTGGTACTTTATCTAGATCAATTGAGGCTCCACCAGTTAAGTTAGCCATTTCTCCAACAGATGAAGAAAGTCCACCTGCACCATTATCAGTAATACCAGTTATTAATCCTTGGTCTCTGGCGGCAAGAACAAAATCTAATAGACGTTTTTGTGTAAATGGATCGCCAATTTGCACAGCTGTAACCGGCGAACCTTCATGCAATGCTTCAGAAGAAAAGGTAGCGCCATGTATACCATCTTTACCTACACGACCGCCAGCCATAACAATAGTGTCACCAGACTTAGTATGTTTTTCATAAGCACATAAACCAGCGACCTCTAAAGGCAGAATACCACCTGTACCACAAAAAACTAGTGGTTTGGCACGATATTTGGGATTGAAAACTATGGCGCCATTGACTGTTGGAATGCCGCTTTTATTACCTCCGTCTTGTATTCCTTTGCGCACTCCTTCCATAATAATAGCTGGAGGAAGTAGCTTAGGGCGTACGGGCAGATTTTTAGATGGATAAGCAAAGCATAAAACGTCTGTATTAAATATAGGCTTTGCACCAAGTCCGGTGCCTAGAACATCTCTATTTACACCTAAAATGCCAGTTAACGCGCCGCCATAGGGTTCTAAAGCAGAAGGCGAATTATGTGTTTCTACCTTAAAACAAATAGCTGATTTTTCATTCCATTTAACTATGCCTGAATTATCTTTAAATACAGACAGTAGGTCGGTGCGTTTTTTTTT
>ENA-OOOS01000012-OOOS01000012.1-human-oral-metagenome-genome-assembly--contig:-NODE-12-length-11780-cov-28.102120_pt1 | contig 11780 bp, 11 predicted proteins | sample MGYA00245256_ERZ501121 | MGnify/ENA primary metagenome ERZ501121 (study PRJEB25959, sample SAMN05335025) | human oral metagenome | host: human-associated | place: USA: California | collected...
GATTAAATCTAGCTAAAATGCTTCCTTAATTTCTTTGGCTAATAGATCCTAGTTTTGACTTTAGTTTTTATTATCAGGTTATTATTTGAAATAGAGGATTGCATATTATCTGCAGTAGGAGCTGGTTCAGCAACTATAACCTCTGCTTGGTCTGCTATAGCGCTATCAGCAAATACCTCTTTTATGGTAGCTTTAATTTCATTAATATCATTTGAAATATAGCCTTGATAATCCAAGAGTGTATTTACAGCTTTTGTACCACCTATCTCACGAGCATATTTAAAGATCTCAGCAGACTGTGGATGGTTAAGTAGAGGATTGGTATAATGAACGTTAGGTATAGAATGCACAGTGGCGTGATTTTCTGCTACTTTTATTAGCGAAGGACTTTCTATATCACCTTGTTTATGTTCCTCGCTTGAAAATTTCAACACACTACAAACTAATGGATTTTTGCAATCTTGAGTATTGCTGCTTATAGCTTGGTTAAACTCTTTAGGTATACTGTGCATTTCTATTGCATTACTAGCAGTTCGTTGATCCTCGGCTTGCTTCTTTGCGGCATAAGCATGTCCATAAACAAAATCACATGCTCTATAAATAAACCTAGCGTCGCTCCAATTCTTTAATATTCTGAAACAAGCTGATCTAGAAAGTATAGTAAGGGTAGCTGTAGCCACAAAAGAAATGGCACTGAATGTCACAGCCCCTGAAGTAGTAGACCAAAAATGTTTATTATCTGTTCCCAAAGAAGACGAGCTACCGTATATCACATAGCTAATTCCTGCTTGATTATATGCTAGTGGAGCACCTATTACTATGTCATCGTAACCATCTCCATTTATATCTCCTGCTCCACTAACATAATATCCGCTTTCATCGTTATTTCTATTTCCTATAATAGAAAAGCCTTGTGTAGGATTCAATGAACCTAAATTTATATTAGTAAAAGTATTTTGCTGACCAAATATTATATAACTTCCACCAGCATTATTATTTATACCATAAGCTCCGATTATAATGTCACCGTAGCCATCTCCATTTATATCTCCGGCGTTACTAACTGAATGACTGCTAATATCCTCAGCTTCAGCTCCAATTAAAGTAAATCCTTGTATGAGATTAAAGTTAACTAAATTAATATCTGAAAGTGAATCTCCCCCATATATTACATAGCTAATGCCAGAGCTAAACTCAACATAAGGCGCACCAATAATTATATCGGTATATCCATCTCCGTTAACATCTCCAGCTCCACTTACTGAGTAACCACTCTCATCATTAGCGGAAGCTCCTATAATATAAAACCCCTGTGAAACACTTAAATTATTAAGATCGATGTTAGATAAAGAAGTGCCTCCATAAATTACATAACTAATGCCTGCATTATTATTTGCATCAGGAGCTCCAATTATGACGTCGGCAAAACCATCTCCATTCACATCTCCAGCTCCACTTACTGAGGAACCACTCTTATCATTAGCGGAAGCTCCTATAATAGAAAATCCTTGTGAAACACTTAAATTATTAAGATCAATGTTAGATAAAGAGGTGCCTCCATAAATTACGTAACTAATGCCTGCATAATTATTTGCATTAGGAGCTCCAATTATGACGTCGGCAAAACCATCTCCATTGACGTCTCCTGTGCCACTTACTGACAAACCACTCCCATCATCAGCGGAAACTCCTATAATAGAAAATCCTTGTGTAGGATTCAATATACCTAAATTTATATTAGATAAAGAAGTGCCTCCATAAATTACGTAACTAGTGCCTGCATAATTTGCATAATAAGCTCCAATAATAATATCGTCAAAACCATCTTTGTTTATATCACCAACGTTACTTACTGAATAACCGCTCTGATCATATGGAGCAGCTCCTATAATAGAAAACCCCTGTGAAACACCTAAGTTATTAAGATCGATGTTATATAAAGAAGTGCCTCCATAAATTACATAACTAATGCCTGCATAATTATTTGCATCAGGAGCTCCAATTATGACGTCGGAAAAACCATCTCCGTTCACATCACCAGCTCCTTTAACTGAAAGACCGCTGCAATCACCAGAGGTTGAAGGCACTATTTTTTTACCGCTAGCTCCATTAATAATAAATCCTTTATAGGCTACTAAATTATTAAGATTGATACTAGATGAAGAGCTTCCTCCATAAATAACATAGCTAGCACCAGCATCATTGTTTGTATTAGGGGCCCCAATAATAACATCATCAAAGCCATCCTTATTTACATCACCCGCTCCACTAACTGAAGCGCCACTTGCATCATTAGGAGAGGCGCCTATAATAGAAAAGCCTTGTGTAGAGCTTAAACTATTAAGGTTAATATTAGCTGAAGAGATATTGCCATAAATTACATAACTAGTGCCAGCTCCATTATTTGTCTCTGTATTGCCTATAATAACGTCAGCATAACCATCACTATTTATATCACCAGCTCCTCCAACAAAAATACCACCTGTAATTAAGTACCCTTGCAATAAGTTAAGACTAGTCAAATCAATATTAGAAGGAGAAGCATTTCCATAAATAACATAACTACTATCTATACCTTGTGCTCCTATAATAACATCAGCAAAGCCGTCTCTATTTATGTCTCCAGCTCCACTAACTGAAGCGCCGCTCTGATCATATGCAGCAGCTCCTGATATAGAAAATCCTTGTGTGACGCTTAAGTTACCAAGGTTAATACTAGCTAAAGAATCACCCCCATAAATAACATAGCTAGCTCCAGCAAAATTATTTACACAACATGCTCCAATAATAATATCAGCAAAACCGTCTCCATTTACATCATCAGCGCCGCTTACTGAGATGCCGCTATAACCAGAATTCTCAGCTCCAGCAATAGAAAACCCCTGTGAAAAACCTAAGTTATTAAGATCGATGTTATATAAAGAAGTGCCTCCATAAATTACGTAACTAACGCCAGCAAAATTATTTGCACTAGGAGCCCCGATGATGATGTCGGCAAAACCATCTCCATTGACGTCTCCTGCTCCACTAACAGACCATCCGTCTTGATTTATATTATCAGTACAAGCAATAGAGAATCCCTGCATTAAACTTAAGCTACCTAACTCAATATTAGATAAGAAAACATTGCCATAAATGACATAGCTAGTACCGCCATTGGCTGTATTTGGGGCCCAACAATAATATCATCATATCCATCCCCATTTACATCGCCGGCTCCACTAACTGAATTACCATTGTTAGCATTAATTTCTGAACTTGAAATAGAAAATCCTTGAGTAGGATTTAAATTACTTAAATCTATAGTAGATAAAGAAGTGCCTCCATAAATTACGTAACTAATGCCTGCATAATTATTTGCATTAGGAGCTCCAATTATGACGTCGGCAAAACCATCTCCATTGACGTCTCCTGCTTCTTTAACTGAATGACCGCTGCTATCACCAGGAATAATATACGATTTTTCTTCTCCATTAGCGCCATATATAGAAATCCCCTGTGATGTTGTTAGGCTCGCTAAATTTATGTTTTGCGTCATGATATTCTCATATTTGGTATGTTAATTAATATATAAAGTTTTTAAACTATTATAGTTAGAATGTTGATTGCTAAGAATAAGGCTACGTATGTTTATTGAGGAATATTTTGTTTGTTATGCGTTTTGAGTATTGTTCGAACTTGAGTGAGCTATAATATAAAATACAGAAGCATATGAAAGCGAGGTATGAATAAAGGCAGTTATAACGGAGATTTACATCTTCAACAGAGGCTGCGTTCATACCCACCTCCATCATCAATATCTATCAGCGATAGTTTATGTATCTTCGTCGTTTCTGCTTCTGCCGTCATTTTTTGCTCTAAAATTGGCTTTGTTTTCGAATCTAAGTGTAATCCATCTAAATTTCCATTTCAATAATAATTTTTAACTAGATAAGAAAATATTTGTTATTTTATTAATGGTTGAGTTGATTAGTCATTTATTTTAAAATAAGAATTTGTCATGAAAAATACTCTATAAATTCATTAGCATTTCAAGATAATATTATAAGTACCCATTTTTTACTGCCATTTGGATTTATTACTGCGTTATTAAATTTGATGTTAGGGTGGAGAGGTTTTTACTTTTGTAGGATAAAATAATTAATTGTGCCTAAAAATTCGTGCCTAAAACGTTAACTTTTAGATTCACTTAACTAATTTAATAATAGTAGTAATAGCAATCTTATTAATCTTAGTAATTCTGTTAATTTCTTAGCAACCTGCTTGTAAAAATTCTTTGAGTTTTGAATAACGCTTGGTGCTCATCTTTTCTTTTAAAGAGAGTGCTAAAGCTTTAGATTCTCCTATAATAATTACTAGTTTTTTCCCACGAGTTATAGCCGTATATATCAAATTTCTCTTGAGCATCATAAAATGTTGCATTAATAAAGGTATTATTACTACAGGATATTCAGAACCTTGTGATTTATGAATCGTTATAGCATAAGCTAAAACTACTTGATCAAGATCGCTAAAATCATATTTTACAAGTCGCTCATCAAACTCTATTATTATTTCTTGATCTACCTTATTAATTTCTCTGATAAAGCCTATATCTCCATTATATACTTCTTTATCATAGTTGTTTTCTATTTGCATTACCTTATCATCTTTACTAAAGCAGCAACCATATTTTTCTATCGAACGTTCTGTAGGGGGATTTAATATTTTTTGCAATTCAACATTAAGAGACTGTGCTCCACAACCACCCCTTTGCATAGGAGATAATATCTGTATATCCTCTGATGCTTTATAGCCAAATTTTCTTGGAATTCTGTCTGTAATTAAAGTAATAACCTTATTAAGTATATCATCTCCCTTTTCTGCATTAATAAAGTAAAAATCACTTAATTTGCTATTATCATTAGCGCCGCTATCCATAGCTAGAGTAGGGTAGATTCCTTTATTAATTCTATGTGCGTTGGTAATTATTAGGCTATCAGATGCTTGTCTAAATATTTCATCAAGCTTAACTACTGGAATAATGCCAGAGCTAATAATGTCAGATAAAACATTTCCAGGACCAACAGATGGTAATTGATCTATATCTCCAACTATGATTAATAATCCTTTTATTGGTATCGCCTTTAATAAAAAACTCATTAATTGTACGTCAATCATTGATGCTTCATCTATAATAAATAAGTCAGCATTAATCGGATTATCTTCATTATGCTTAAATCCAATACCTGGCTTAAAATCAAGTAATCTATGAATTGTTTGAGCTTCCATACCAGATGTTTCAGATAAACGCTTAGCAGCTCTTCCAGTTGGTGCAGCAAGTTTGATCTTTATATTTTTTGCTGCTAAAATAGTTATAATAGATTTGACTAAGGTCGTCTTTCCAGTACCAGGTCCACCAGTTATTACTATAATTTTATTATTTAGTGCTTGCTTAACAGCCTCTTTTTGTTTTTGAGCTAAGCGTATTTTTAATTTTGATTCGACCCATTGAATAGCCTTATCTATATCCATCTCTGGAAATAATAATGGGTATCTTATCAATATTTTGAGCTTGCTCGCAATTATTTGTTCATATCTATAATAAGCAGTTAAAAAAATTATTTCTTCATTATTTATAGTATCTCTGATTATTTCTCCTTTGTTTAAGACATTGATCAATGCGTTCTCTATAATTGTTCGTTCTATGTCTAATAACTTAATTGCAGTCTGTAAAAGCTTCTCTTTTGGAAGACCACAATGTCCATCGGATACAGCATCAAGAAGAGCATAGCTAATTCCAGCTTCAGCTCTGATTGAAGAGTTTTTAGATATACCAAGCTTCTCTGCTATTAAGTCAGCTGTTACAAATCCTATACCAGTAATGTCTTTTGCTAATCTATAAGGATTTTCGCTGACTATACTAATTGCATCTTCTCCATATGTTTTGTAAATCCTATTAGCTCTTGTAGTGCCGACTCCATGCGACTGCAAAAAAATCATAATTTCACGAACAATTTTCTGCTCAATCCAACTCTTTTGAATACGTTCTGCTCTAATTTTACCAATTCCTGCAATTTTTGTAAGTTGGTGAGGGCTGCTATTTATAATTTCAAAAACCTCTTCTTTAAAAGCTTCAACTAATTTTTTAGCATAATATGCACCTATACCTTTAATTAAACCAGAGCCTAAATATTTTTCTATACCAAACAAAGTATTGGGAGTTATAGTTTTTATAAAATTGGCCTTAAATTGTAAACCATGCTCTTTATCATTTATCCATTTACCTTGATAAAATAAGTAATTATTTTTCAGTGAATCAATAAATAAATTAGGTTGTAAATTAAGCGCTCTAGCTGCATTTTGAAGATTATATAATCCATCGCTATTTATAAAATCATCATAAAAATCTACTTTTGGCTTATTAGCTTCTATATGTTCTTCAAGCTGATAAGCTTTTTTTGTGTAATCAAGAACAAGTTGACGTAATAGTTTAGGATCATTCAAATCAATCTGCTGACCATAACTACCAGTTTTACGAATTGTTGGCAGAACATCACTAGTTACCCACCTTTTAAACCGTCTAGATCCATCTTTACGACTACCAAATATTAACGAGTAGAGTCCAGACTCATTTACAAAGACCAATTTTTGCGGTCCACCAAGGGTATCCACAATCCGGACATCCTTTTCATCTGACTCTAACATTCTAGTCGCATGGCCAGTATTATTATATCCTAGTATGCTAGATACATCACTTATAGCAAACCATGGTTCACCTTGTTGATCTAAAATAATTCTTACCTTAATACTTTCAAAATCAAAGATTTGTGGTAAATTCTCATTTATTGAATCTTTCTCTAGCTTTGTATTATAAATTTTAATTATACTCATTGTTAATCTCCTTTAGTTTCACTGTTATTATTGTTGCTGTTATTATTGTTGCTTTTATCATTTAAGCTGTTAGAATCAGGATTGTTGCTAAGGCAACTTTTTTCATATTTGTTTCTCCTATTCTCTGACGTTAATGGAGATCTTATCTTCTCCATTAACTTTCCTAAATTTGGCTCTTCAATCATTGCCAATCGTCCGGATCTATCTTTAGCTGGAAACCCATATGGATTAATGGTATGTGTAATAAATGCTCGATATGGCATATTATCACTATGATTCTTATCATCACTGATCTCAGCCATAGTAATAACCTGATCTACAATTCCTGGTAATTCGAGTCCAGTTTTACTTCCTTCAATCTGCGGAGTGTAAAATCTTCTGCCAAAATCATCTAGCTTTTCATCAAGTATTCCTACAAGCCAGATATTCTTGCTTCTAGCATGTTGTAGATGAATGAGCCAATTGATCATTTCTTGTCCTTGTAGACCATATATAGTTCTAAGATCAGCTTTACCAGTTTTATCGCTAAAAGATTGAGGCTGGCTTTTACACCAGTTAAAGCATAATCTTGCAGCTACAGTTATCGAATCTATAAATATAGTTTCATATTTATCTAATGCTGATATCTCACCAAATTGACTGCAAACAAACTTATAATGAGCTTGACTATAGGCTTGAGTATCTGGTAATGCAGGATTAGCTCCTCCAATAAATACAGCAAAATCTCTACATAAGTCCCAAGTCTTTGGTCTAATACTATCACCATTCCAACCTTCAACCGCTAAATCACCAGCCTCTAAATCAAAAAATAAGGTCTTTTGTGGATCTAAGGTCCAAAGTAGAGAAGTTTTGCCAATCCCACTCTTACCAAATATACATCCTTTAATCCCTTTTCTTTCAGATGCTCTTTCTTTAGCACTAATAATCGGCATCTTGTTCATTTACCCCTCCTAAAATAATATCCTCTTGATGATTCATTGATCTCTTTAGATCCATAATCCCATTAATCCAATTCTTTAAGCTTTTAGCCTCTAACATTGCTTCATCTGCTTCTCTTGCCATTTCTAAAAGTGCTTCAATTGGCAAGGATATCATTTGTTCAACTGGCATTTGTGCAACTCTAGCTAATCTTGCATTGTCCATTCCAACCCCCACATACCATTTGTTGTTGAAATGCATAAATTATGCTTTGCTTCATAAATCTTTATGGCACTAAGTGGATAGCGGACACTACGTTTACCAAGTTTTATATATGGCAATCCTTTTTCCTTGCGCAAGCGTTCAACAGTCCGTAGTGATACGTCCCATTTTTTAGCTAATTTTTTTCCTGAAATATATTGATCTAATTGTTGTATTTGCATTTTAGGTCCTCCTATTGTTTAAATTGATACAACAGAATGAACTATAAACTATTAGGTGTATGAATATCCGTATGTCAGGTGTATGAAAATCCGTATGAAATGCAAAAAATTTGAAAAAAATTGAATATTTTTTTAAAAATAGATGATTAAATAAAATCTTGAGTAATTAGAAAGTTTAAGATGACTAAAAATTTATAAGGTTAATAGTAATAAAGTTAATAGTAATAAAGAAGCTTTAAGTATTTAGCTAAAATGTTTAAGGATTTGATTTAAGAAATAATTATTTACCTTTCTATCCAATAATAGCCTTTACTGTCATGCTTAATTATTATTTCCCAAGCCGGATGTAATTTTCCTTTTGAACTAAAAATCAATGAAATCCTATTATAGCTAGCATTAGGACTAACTATGGCCGTTATTTCATCTTGATGTAATGGCTTTTTAACTTTATCCAATAACTCTAATACTTCAGCTTGCTTTTTTGTAAAGGTATAGCTTATTCCATTAAAATATCTACTACGATAGCCTTCACTGAAACCTCCTTGGTTCTTTTCTTTGCCCATTTTTTCTAAAATAAAATCTATACTAAAATGAACTCTACCAAGATCATTGACGAGAATGTCATTTATATCTATACAAATATGATTCTGTGGGTAAGCAAAGTATTTTGGTATACGATACCGTTCAATAAATATTACTAATGCAGAAGTTTTTGCGTGATAGTTGTCAAGATAATGAACCAAGCATTGATATACCTCCTCTGAAGTAATGCAACGCACTATAATTAGCGGTGCTTTATATTGATTTAAATATATTTTGCCAAAATCCCAAATGTAATTATCTAAGATACAATTACACCTTTGGTCTTTGCTGGCACCTAATCCATATAGAATGTTCCTTAGTGACCATTTAATATCACTGCTATACATTACAATCTCAAGCTCATCTACCTCTATCCAGTTACCTCTACCTACATAAAGCAAAGAGCCCCATTAACAAAGCTAACTTCTTTATATGACATCTTATCATCTACAAAAACACATACTTCTTGTAAATAAGCTGCTTTCTTTAATGCTCCGCACTTAATTAATTCATCTGCATGATCTTTATATGAACTAAATAAAAATGTTGCTTTAACATCAGGAGGATCATAGCTTAATATTCTTAAAGCAGATATAAAATGTTCACCTAAATATTTTTTAGTATTAGGCATAACTATAATTCCTCCGTCAATTCCCAGATCTTCAAATATTTATTAATAAGCTGACGATCTTCAAGAGAGTTGCTCTCTAATTTGCATGTGTTAGGACGGGCTATGGTTGTTGATAATAATTTATTAGATCTAATAGTTTTATTTGGCTTAAAACGAATTAAAATAGTAGCACGGATTAGCCTACAATCTGTTCTTAAGGGATTTTGTGTTTTAAACATCTCTTCCGCTATTTCATATATTGATTTCTTTTGTTTAATTGGTACGTCAATAGCAAATGTTGCAAGATTATGCGGCTCTTGAAGTAATAAATACATCACCTTAACTAATTCTATACCATCCTCTGGTAAAGTTATAAAATCATAAGGTTTACGAAACTTATCAAGATTATAACGCAGAAGAGATACTTGTTCTTGATTTTTACTAGATCTCAATAATGTTTCTACAAATGCCTTTGCAATAGTTTTTTTACATTTCTTATCTTTTGAAATAATATTTATCTGGCCACTATTTGGATCATAAATAATAACTAGCTCTTCTATCGGATGAATTGTTGTATAAGTTATTTCTCCTCTTTTGAATTTCTTATAAGTAACAGAAGAGCCTTCATAATGTATAATTACTTGAAATGATCTTGAATCATTTCTATAGTCGCTACTGAGATAACGATTGAATATTTCAATTTTTACTTGATCATCAATATTAAAAAAATCTTTAATTCTCATCTCAAATGCAGGAATTTGCTCCAAATTATCAATTATGTTAATATTTTGAGGTCCAATAAATCCATCCCATGTACTATCTTTTAGATAAATATCAGCATGCCTAATATCTTCAGCTTTCTCAAAAGCTTCATAATCATATAAAAATGTCCATAATGACTTTTGATAATTATTCTCTATTGCATGAAATATTTTACGATTTTGCACTACACTTGATAATGCTGATTGTCCTAATTCATCAATCATTGTTAAGATGCGCTCAACATCATTAGATATTCTCTTCTTATCTAACGCTTTTAGGTCATCAATAATGTTTAAAAGAGGTTCTATAATTTGCTTGTTATTACTTTGCCAGTCAATTTCAGATGTAGCTGGTATAAATGAAAAATATTCTTTAAGTAGTTCCATTGGGGCATGACGAATCAATTGAATAACTCTAGCTGGCATAGATAAGCTCCTTTTTTAAATGCGCCAAAATACACAACCAATAGTAGTATATTGTATGTTTTTTATTCATACAATATAAATTATATTAAATACAATTTAGCCTGATGTATTAAGTAAAGGAATAATGACTTCTAATAGATGTTCTTTATCAACTACCTTTGGTAAGACGCAAGCAATATTGAGTTTTTTTAACATTTCATCTTCATTTATAATGACTTCAAGATGTCCAGTATATAAAATAACTGGAATATTATCATAATATACATCCCCCCTTATGAAGTTTATAACATCAATGCCAGATACTTTACCCATCATTAAATCCACAATGAATAAATCTGGTTTATCGTATTTATCTTTAGATTCTATGTATCTTATCGCTTCTTCAGGATCATAAATTGATGTAATTTTATAGTTCGACTCAAACAGCATCATTTCGAGCGATAAATGAATTACAGGCTCATCATCTATTAATATAATATGTTTCTTTTGATCCATAATTTGAACCATATCTAATGTTTTTAAACAATCCATCAACTAATGGTAACCCACACTATATATTGAGTCAATATATTCCTGATATATATTCTTTAATTATTATTCTTGAATAATAACTAGAAAATCAAAAGCATAAGCTTTTAAGATATGAATCTAATTCATCAAATGCTTGTAAAATTGATTTAAACTGTTAATATAATGAACATTAATAGCTAATAGTATTAACAAAAATTATACCCATGGTATAAAATAAATGGCAAAAATAATCTCATTTGAAAGCGTTCTAGCTGAAGTTATGGATTACCTTACTTCTCCAGCAATTAATATTAATGATGAAACAAATATTGAGTCGTCAAATCAAATTTTTGAAATTAATAGTAAAGACACACTCATAAAATCTAAAAAATCTGAATTAAAGAATGATATTTAAATCAAAAGTGATATACAGCTGATTTGAATTTTATTATACAACAAGATACTCTCTGTAACCGATTCCTAATTTTTAATCTAGCAAACTAATAAGCTTATAACCTAACTTAGCAAAGTTTTTAATTATTATTCAAAAATTTATTCCAAGCAATAGCTCAATATTCAACTTTACAAATTTAATATATTAAATTCTATCATCCAAATTAACAAGCAAATGCTTGAGCTTAAAGAAAATAAAAAAAA
>ENA-OOOS01000015-OOOS01000015.1-human-oral-metagenome-genome-assembly--contig:-NODE-15-length-10603-cov-37.417335_pt1 | contig 10603 bp, 10 predicted proteins | sample MGYA00245256_ERZ501121 | MGnify/ENA primary metagenome ERZ501121 (study PRJEB25959, sample SAMN05335025) | human oral metagenome | host: human-associated | place: USA: California | collected...
AAAAAAAAATATAACGATTCTATTCATTTCTCATTCAAATGTAGCAGTTCCCGATTCATTTTAATAAGTTCGTGAAATTTTTAACACAATATGGCAGCCGAAATTGACAGCATTCACTCTTCAAAAGCACCCGAGCCAGTGGGTTTATATCCCCACGCCCGCAGAGTGGGAAATTTATTATTTCTTTCAGGCGTTGGTCCACGAGAACGCGGTACAACAAAAATTCCGGGCGTTGAGTTGAATGGAAACGGAGAAATTGTATCGTATGATATCGAGGCGCAGTGCCATTCTGTTTTTCGCAACATAAAAGCTATTCTGGAAGATTCGGGAAGCAGTTGGGATAATATTATTGACGTAACTGTTTTTCTTACCAATATGAAGGATGATTTTTTGGCCTACAATAAATTGTGGGAAATCTACTTTAGCCAAAATCCACCGTGCCGCACCACGATTGGAATTAATTGCCTGCCCACACCCATTGCTATTGAATTAAAGGTAATAGCCACCATTTAGGTCAAAAGGGCGAATCAAAGTTATTAAATAAGGACAATTTCTGATCCTTATCCGAGACAATCGGGTCTGAAATTTCCCAGTCAATTTTTAAATCCGGGTCGTTCCACCTAATGCCGCCCTCCGCACCTTTATGGTACTGGTTGGTGCATTTGTACACAAAAATAGTATCGTTTTGCAAGGTAGCAAACCCATGGGCAAACCCCGGGGGAACCCATAACATCAGAAAGTTGTGGTCGCTTAATTCGCAGGAAAAATGTTGGCCATAGGTAGGCGAATCTTTCCGAATGTCAACTACCACATCCAACACGGCTCCTTTTATCACCCTTACCAGTTTCCCCTGTTCATAAGGCGGGGATTGAAAATGAAGTCCTCTAAGGGCATTTTTTTGCGAAAGCGATTGATTGTCCTGCACAAAATTGCCTTCAATACCATATTGTTTAAAAAGTTTTTCGCTGTATGACTCAAAAAAATACCCGCGTTCATCGGTAAATACGTTGGGTTTAATGATTAAAAGCCCCTGAATGGGAGTGATTTTTACTTCCATATATTGAATGAGCAAATTTATTAACAAGTAGGTGAATTTAACGCGAAATAGTTGCCCACAAAAGGGGAGAATGCCACATAAAATTTTATTTTTGCACCCACCTTATAAAGCAAGTTGATATGGAAGAGAAAAAAAGTAAATCGAACAAATTATACCTGATTATCATCATACTGGTACTTCTCATCTTAAACGGGATATTTATGTATAATTTTTACTCAACCGATAAAAAGCTGGTTGTAACCGAAGAAAAGCTGGTGGAAACCGGAGATGCCAAAGCCGAATTGGAAAAATTACTGAATGAAACCGAACTGCAGCTTGAGCAGTATAAAGGTAAAAACAATCAGTTAGATGCCATGCTCAAGGAAAAGAATGACTCGTTGCAGGATTTGGCCGATCGCATTGAATCTGTTTTGAAAAAAGGAAAAATTTCGGAGCGGGAACTGGCTAAGGCTCGCGAAGAACTGGACGTGCTACGTTACTACAAAAATAAATACCTGCGCCAAATTGATTCGCTGGCAACAGTTAACCGTAACTTGGTTGATGCCAACAAAAACCTGCAGCAGGATGTAGACAAACAAAAGCGCAAAGTGGAAGATCTCACCATGGAAAACCTGAAGCTAAATAATAAGGTTTCTATTGGCGCCAAATTATCTACCCAAAATATTTACGTTACGGGAGTAAAGATGCGCGATAACGGAAAAGAGCGCGAAACCAACCGTGCCAGTCAGATGGAGGCTCTAAAAGTCTCGTTTACCATTCTCGAGAATTTTGTGACCGAAAAGGGAGATAAGGAAGTTTACCTGCGTATTGCCAATATGGATGGAACCGTGGCCTTTTCTGAAGAAGGTTCTTCTAATGTTTTCAAATATCAGGGCAAGGATGAACGTTATGCCATGGTAAAAAGCATCAAGTTTGAGAATGTACAGCAAGATGTATCCATTTTCTGGAATAAAGGCTCAGCCTTTTCTAAGGGGATGTTCAAAGCCGAGTTGTACTGCGATGGATTTTTAATAGGAACAAAAGAATTCGAAATTCGATAAGTATTAATGTATAAAAAGTATCATGAACAAAATAAAAGTTGCTAACCCCGTTGTGGAACTTGACGGGGACGAAATGACCCGGATCATATGGAAATTTATAAAAGATAAACTCATTCTGCCTTATGTGGATGTTGATGTAAAATATTACGATTTAGGTATTGAACACCGCGATGCCACCAATGACCAGGTGACGGTAGACGCAGCGGAAGCCATTAAAAAATACAATGTAGGAATTAAGTGCGCTACCATTACACCTGACGAAGCCCGTGTAAAGGAGTTTAATCTGAAACAAATGTGGAAGAGCCCAAATGGCACCATTCGTAATATTCTGGATGGAACGGTGTTTCGTGAGCCGATAGTATGCAAGAATGTACCTCGTTTGGTTCCAAACTGGACCGCCCCCATTTGTATAGGCCGTCATGCATTTGGCGACCAATACCGGGCTACCGATTTTGTAACCAAAGGCAAAGGAAAACTTACCGTAAAATTTGAAGGTGAAGACGGAAATATACAGGAATTTGAAGTGTACAACTTCAAGGGAGATGGGGTGGCTCTTACCATGTATAATACTGATGAATCTATCAGAGGTTTTGCTCATGCGTGTTTTAACCAGGCACTGAGTAAAAAATGGCCACTTTACCTTTCTACCAAAAACACCATTTTGAAAAAATACGATGGCCGTTTCAAAGATATTTTCGAAGAAATTTATCAGAACGACTACAAAGCCAAATTTGCCGAAGCAGGTATTGTGTACGAACACCGCCTGATTGATGATATGGTAGCCTCGGCACTGAAATGGAACGGAAACTTTGTATGGGCCTGTAAAAATTACGATGGTGATGTGCAAAGTGATACCGTAGCTCAGGGATTCGGTTCATTAGGATTAATGACCTCTACGCTGGTAACTCCCGATGGAAAAACCATGGAAGCTGAAGCTGCACACGGCACCGTTACCTGCCACTACCGCGACCACCAGGCCGGCAAAGCCACTTCTACCAATCCTATAGCTTCTATTTTTGCCTGGACAAGAGGATTGGAATTTCGTGGTAAATTAGACGGAAATCAGGAGCTCATCAGTTTCTGTCATGCACTGGAAGCCGTATGTGTGGAAACGGTAGAGAGTGGCAAAATGACCAAAGACCTGGCTGTATGTATACATGGCAATAAAGTAAAACACGGAGATCATTACCTCAACACCCAGGAGTTTTTAGATGCATTGGATGCAAATCTGAAAGCGAAGTTGAACAAGGCTTCGGCTTAGTAATACAAACAATGCTTAAATTAGGAAGTCCCGGAGTGAAAACTTCGGGACTTTTAGTTCTAAAGTAACACATCAGACAATACCCCGGCTATCCTTAGTTTATTCGCTTTGCTTATGAGATTGCTCACCCGCATAGGCATGGCAGGCACTAAGTTGTAACTACGGATTTTAAAATCTCTATAAGTATACACAACTCAAAAATATTAACCCACACCTCACCACCCAAATTGGGTTTACTAAATTACCATAAAGGGTAAAATCCCTCAGCCTTCGTCATGCTGAATTTATTTCAGCATCTCCCTTTGTGTGTACAGATGCTGAAACAAGTTCAGCATGATTAAAAATAGATTTGCTTTTACAAAATTTTTGGAGTTCCTACCTTTTAGTGGACAAAAAAGTTAAGACCCATTAGCTAACTTTACACCATGACAAAAGAAAGAAAAAATTACAGCCCTGAGTTTAGGATAAAAGCTGTAGAGTTAATCAGCACCCTGGGTAGTTTAAAGCCAGTAGCCACCGAGCTTAATGTAAACCACAATACACTTATCCGATGGAAAAAGGAGTACCGAGCCGATAAACTTACTGCCAGTGGGGTAAAAGTTAAGAGCAAAGAAGAGCAAGAGTTACAATCATTGCGCAAAGAATTAAATGAAATACGATTAGAGCGTGATATACTAAAAAAGGCCGTAAGCATCTTCTCCAAGAGCGACCGATAAGGTACCAATTTATAAAAGAACATAAAATGGAATTTCCGGTTGGGAAGATGTGCCACGTACTTGAAGTAAGCAAAAGCGGCTATTACCAATGGCTGCATAGGCAATCAGGCAAGCGAGCCATGTTTAACCAACAACTGATGCTAGAAATAAAGCAAGTATATACAAAGAGTAAATGCCGATACGGCAGTCCGCGCATAGCCAAAGAGTTGCAAATGTTAGGCATTAAAGCCTCCACACCCTTAGTTGCACGGCTTATGAAAAAAGAAAATATACGAAGCATTATCAAAAAGAGATTTAAACAAACTACCGATTCAAAACACCATTATCCAGTGGCCGAAAATAAGTTGATGCATCAGTTTACAGTGAGAGAAAAAATGAAGCATGGGTATCAGATCTCACTTACATCCGTACTTAACATGGGTGGCTATATCTTACCACCGTTATTGATTTGTTTGACAGAAAAGTAATTGGATGGGCTTTAAGCAACAACATGAACGCACACAATACAAACGTTGCAGCCTTTAAAATGCCCTTAATAAACCGTCCCATCAAGCACGATAAACAATTAACTTTTCACTCCGACAGAGGTGTTCAATACGCTTGTTATGACTTTACTTCATTGCTAAAAAAGCATTCTAATATCACTAAAAGCATGAGCCGCAAAGGCATCTGCTGGGACAATACCGTTGCTGAAAGTTTTTTTCGTCAACCTTAAACTGAATGGTATTGTTTAATCCGTTTACCAGTTCAATCAGGTTAAACGGCACCTCTTCAAAGGTCATTTTGCCTGCCTGAATTTTTGATAAATCCAGAATATCATTAATAATAACGAGCAAATTCTCGGCTGATAACCTAATGGCTGTAATAAATTCAGCCTGATTGGTATTCATTTTAGATTGAAGCAAAAGCTGACTCATGCCAAGAATCGCATTCATAGGTGTACGAATTTCATGGCTTATATTTGCCAAAAATTGTTCCTGATATTTTTTACTTTGCTCTGCAAAATTTTTCGCTCTGATAAGTTCGAGTTCTGCTTCTTTACGTACTGTTACATCTCTGGCAATCCCAATAATGGTAACCACTTCCCCGTGTTCCTTTAAAGGAACAGAAGTAATTTCCGCATACCGATAGGCTCCTGTTTTTGTCATGACGCGTAACTCATGAACAGGAGGATACCCGCCTTCTTTCAAAGTTTTAAAATGCCGGCCGGCAGTACGAACATCGTCCGGGTGAATATAAATATTGAAATGTTTGCCAATCATTTCCTCATTTACAAATCCGGTTAACTCAACAAAGGCTTTATTCAATGACAAGAATTTGCCTTCACTATTGAGGGTGTAAATTACGTCACGAGCTGTTTCAAAAATAGTGGTATACCTATACTCGGTGGCACGCAGCACCTCTTCCGATTTCAACTGATCGGTTAAATCACGGAATACAATGATGATTCCAACCGTGGCATCTTCTTCATTTTTTATAGGCGTTATCAGGTAATCTATCGGAATTTTAGTTCCTGTTTTATTTACAAGAAAAACATCAGACATTGAGGCTTTCCCCCTGGCAGATGAATTAAATAATTCAAGCGGGGAAATATGTTTAATTAATTCATTTTGGGTTTCAAGTTTAAAGAAATGATTTAGTGATGCATTTATGACCTCGTGATCCTCGTACCCCGTAATTGATAAACTAACCGGATTCGCAAATGTTACCTTTCCGGTAAGTGTGGTAACAATTACCCCTTCCCCAATATTTTCGAGTATCGTGCGATACCATTTTTCATTATGCCGTATCTGCTTTTCCATTCTGTGCTTGTAGAGTGCCATTTCAATGGTAGAATGCAGTTCTCTTTCTTCGTAAGGCTTCAGAATATATCCGTACGGCTCGGTACGTTTGGCCCGATCTAATGTTTTTTCATCCGAATAGGCGGTAAGGTAAACTATTGGAACATCTATGATTTGTTTTAAATATTCAACCGCCTGCACACCACTCATGCCACCTTTCAGGTTTATATCCATCAATACCAAATCAGGCTTAAGTAAAGGGATGCGGTCAATAGCTTCTTCGCCCGTTAGGGCAGACCCAACGCACGAATAACCTAATGTGTTTATGGTAGCCTCAATATCTTTGGCTATGATTCTTTCATCTTCAACAATGAAAATTTTAGCTGCATTAGTTATCGCCTGTTCTGCTGCCATGCTGTGTTTTAGTTGTTTGGTGCAATGGTATGGACACTTCAAAAGAAGCACCTCCAATGCCACTGTAAGTTATTTTTCCATTTACCTGTTCTATAAGAGACCCCACAAGCATCAGTCCAAGGGAATCTACTTTATCTATACTGAAATCACCCGGAAGACCTACTCCGTTATCAGTAACAGCAATTACAATATTTTCGCCCGAAAGCCTGACTTTTAGAAGAACGTAGCCTGTTTCTTTCGAAACAAAAGCATGTTTAAATGCATTAGAAAGGAGTTCATTGACAATCAATCCGGCAGGCGTTGCAATATCAACTGGTGCCATCAGTTGCTCTGCATCAAAATCTAACTTATAACGGGTAATATCAACCCGCATACTTCGATATAACTGTTTGCCTAACCGCTTCAGGTAATCGCTTAAATTAAGCAATGTCATATCATCAGACTGATACAAATCTTCATGAATTAAAGACAATGCCCTCACTCTATTCTGGCTATCCTGAATAATACGCTGCGTAACTACATCTTCCACGTAGGTAGATTGCAAATTGAGAAGGCTCGTTATGATTTGCAAATTGTTTCGTACGCGGTGATGAATTTCCTGTATAAGTTGGTCTTTATCGTTAACTGTTTTCTGCAAGAGTTGCCTGTTCTCTAAAAGTATTTGCTCCTTTTCTACCAAATCATTGATATTAATGAGCAACCCAATTTTGTATTTAACCCCAAAATTGTTTTTTACCTGAAACATCTGGTCGCGCACCCAGATATAACTTCCGTCTGCTTTTTTCATCCGGTACGATTCAACCCAGGTATCTGTTGTGTCCTGATAATACCACCTGTAAGACGATTCGTTGATTCGCTCAAAATCATCGGGGTGAATTAATGTCCAGAAAAATTCATGATTCTTAAATTCGGCAAGAGTAAATCCAAGCATGCTCTCCACATTCGGGCTTGCATAATCACGACCGGCTCCACTTTCATAAACCACTACATTGCTCAGATTTTTTACCAGAATATTCATGCGCTGATTTACATCTTCCAGTTGCTGATTTTGAGAATCTGCACTTCGTACATTTTCATGTATAAAAGCCAAAAAGAGGGAGCATGCACCGCCTGGGCATAACCTACGGAGAGAAAGATCAAACTTTTTTTCCGGGTTCTTCATTAATGCGATACGTCCGCTCCAACTTCCCTTCCCCTTTAATATGGCAATTAAGTCAGCAAAAGAAAGCTCAACAGGAGTTATTTTACGATAAAAATTTTCTTCGATAGTGGTATTTAAACTTCCGGTAAGGTCATTCGCTACATGATTTTGTTCCAGTATCTCTCCTTCGGGCGAAATTACATAAAGAGCATCAGGGGTAGTATTAAACAGAGAAGCCTTACCTGATAAAATGAATAACTCATCCTCTACCGCCAGATTTTTGTTCTGAATGTGCAGCTCAATCATTCCGGTTAGTTGCTGATTCATGTAATTAATCTCACGTTCCTGTTCAAATTTGTAAATAGAAAGCTCAATAGCGGCACACAGTTCGCTACTGCTGAATGGTTTTAACAAATAAGCATAAGGAAGTACTTTTTTGGCTCTGCTAATGGTTGCATTGTCTGAAAAAGCAGTTAAAAATACTACCGGAACCTCATAAGATGTTTTAATAATCTTAGCCGTTTCAATACCATCAATCAGGCCGTCAATAAAAATATCCATCAGCACAATATCAGGCTTTAGTTCTTTCACTTTGCTAAGTGCATCAACACTATCCTGTGCCCAACCAACCACATCGTATCCAAGTTCGTTTAAACTGTTTTGCAAATCACGAACTATGATTCGCTCATCTTCAACAATCAATACCTTGGCTTTGCTCATCCGTCAGGTAAATCGCTACTGGCTTTTATATTGCGTTTATGGTTTTCATCAAAGTGTCTTTATATGACACTCCGATGGGAATTAGTTTTTTCTCTACAACTAGTAATCCGTCATCCATATCCACCTTTTCCACTTTGTTTATATTCACAATGTACGATCGGTGAACCCTAAGAAAAGTATCTTTAGGAAGTTTACTTTCCATATTTTTCATAGTAGAATGAACAGTAAATTTATCTTTATCGGTGAAAATATTAATGTAATCCCCCAAAGCTTCTACCCAGCAAATATTTTTACTTTCAACCTTAATGAGGTTATATGATTGTTTAATAAAAATATGGTTCGTGCTATTGTTTGATACAACACTTTGCTGCTGGGTTTCTATTTCCTCCTTTGCACGGTTTACGGCTTTTAAAAACCGGGGGTAGGTAATAGGTTTTAACAGGTAATCGGTTACCCCATGCTCAAACGCCTCCACCGCATGGGTATCATGCCCGCTAATGAGAATAATCTGTGGAAGGTTATCAAAAGCTTTCATTAGTTCCATACCTGTCATACCCGGCATTTGAATATCCAGAAACATGATATCAATATCCTTGTTCTTGGGATCATTGATATAATTAGCTGCATCCACCCCATTTGAGAACTCAGCAACGAGCGACAAGAATCCCGTTTGCTGAATAAAATTGCTGATGATCTTAACGCTCAGTTGTTCATCATCGACTATAATACAGTTAAAGGCCATATTTTTGATCTAAAGAAAGTACGGCTAAGGTATTGAGAATATTCTTAATAAAAAAACAAGCGAAAACTACTCCCTAAAAAAAGTTCTTGATACACCCACCCCTCGGGTAGGTATTGTAAGCAACGGATTGATTTTAATTACCTCAACATACACTTTTTCAACTGATTGATATGTATGAAGGATTTGCTCCCCTAACACTGAAACAAAGGTTTCAAGCAAGTGAATATTTTTTATTGAAAAGATTTCTTTCACCAATTTGCAAACAGAAGCATAATCAATTGTGTGTGTTAACTCATGTACTGGTATCAAGATTTGAACATCCATTTCAACTGACACCCGAAAGCAATTTCCCAAGAGTTTTTCCTCATCATACCAGCCAACTGGTGCATCAATTTGTATATCAATAATTTTTATTGTGTACAAAGCCATATAAAACCATTAGTTTACAAGGGGCAATATCCCTATTTTTGTGCACATAATTACGCGTAAAAATGAGTTCAGCCACCAATAGTGAAAAAGATTTTCACCAATCAAGTAAAGCAGACCTGTTTACCCATCCAGATTTTTACCAGATTGATGATTTGCTTTCTGAAGAACATAAACTTATCAGAGATACCGTACGTGATTGGGTGAAAAAAACATCTCTCCCATTATTGAAGATGCCGCCCAACAAGCTAAATTTCCACACCACCTGCTTAGAGGGCTTGGTGAAATTGGCGCATTTGGCCCACAACTACCGCTCGAGTATGGTTGCGGAGGTCTTGATTATATTTCGTATGGAATTATTATGCAGGAACTTGAACGTTGCGACTCAGGTATCCGTTCTACCGCTTCGGTTCAGGGCTCGTTGGTAATGTATCCTATTTTCAAGTTTGGCTCTGAAGAACAAAAAAGAAAGTACCTCCCAAAGCTAGCAACCGGAGAACTGATGGGTTGTTTTGGATTAACTGAACCTGACCATGGCTCAAACCCTGCCGGCATGACTACCAATTTTAAAGACGTGGGAGATCATTTGCTCTTGAACGGAGCCAAAATGTGGATATCAAATGCACCATTTGCAAATATTGCAGTTGTTTGGGCAAAAAACGAACAGGGAAAAATAAGAGGGGTAATTGTTGAAAGAGGAATGGAAGGATTTACCACTCCCGAAACACATAATAAGTGGTCGTTACGAGCTTCGGCAACAGGGGAGTTGGTTTTTGATAACGTAAAAGTGCCTAAGAAAAACCTGCTGCCTGGAGTTGAAGGATTGAAAGGGCCATTAACCTGTCTCAACTCTGCCCGTTATGGAATTAGTTGGGGAGCTATTGGTGCTGCAATGGATTGTTATAACTCGGCATTGCAATATACCAAAGAACGTCACCAATTTGGAAGACCCATTGCCGGATTTCAGCTACAACAAAAAAAGCTGGCTGAAATGATTACCGAAATTACGAAAGCACAATTATTAGCTTGGCGGTTAGGTAATTTGATGAATGCCGGTAAAGCTACCCCTGCACAGATATCAATGTGTAAACGTAATAATGTTGACATTGCGCTTAAAATTGCCCGTGAAGCCCGACAAATGCACGGAGGCATGGGTATTACCGGGGAATACCCCATAATGCGCCATATGATGAACCTTGAATCGGTGATTACCTATGAGGGAACTCATGATATTCACCTGCTGATTTTGGGCATGGAAATTACGGGTGAAAATGCATTTCAGTTAGATTCCTTTTTTATTTTTTT
>ENA-OOOS01000016-OOOS01000016.1-human-oral-metagenome-genome-assembly--contig:-NODE-16-length-10381-cov-66.209869_pt1 | contig 10381 bp, 8 predicted proteins | sample MGYA00245256_ERZ501121 | MGnify/ENA primary metagenome ERZ501121 (study PRJEB25959, sample SAMN05335025) | human oral metagenome | host: human-associated | place: USA: California | collected 2014-04-22...
AAAAAAAAGAGGTGGAGCTGCTATGATTATTTTACCTAAAAAATGTACCCAGTGAGACAATTCATGCTGAGAAACCCAATTACGATCATAAAATGATTCAGGCTTTAGGAAAAGCCTATAAATGGAAGAAGCAGATGCATAAAAATAGCTGGAACATCAGTCAGTTGGCAGATAAAGAAAATATCAGCGATCGTTATGTAAGTAGAATCTTGCGACTGAATTTTTTGGCGCCCGATATAGTTGTCTCTATCCTTGAAGGCAAACAACCACGTGATTTAAAGTTACAGGATTTAACACGTAAAATTATTCCAGAGCTATGGGAGGAGCAAAAAGCGACCTTTAGGTTTGGTTAATCATAATAATTTTAGAATATTCTTATTCCATTTAGTCCATTATAATCTGCTAACTCATTAATGCCAACACTACCAAGTAAATTCTCTGAACCTATATTCATAGTTGGTAAAATCCAACCGCTTACTTCTGGTTCGTCAAGTACCATGCTAGTATCAACTAAATTATCATCAGACGAAAAAGAGATGGTTACCTTTTTATTGATATTATCTTCAGTTTGATAAACTGAATCTTTGTTTGAATTAATGGAGTTTGATTTTGTGAAATAGTTAAATATAGATTGTATTTCATATGCACTATATGTTTGTTCTGTAATTTCAATTAACGTTCTTATTGGAATTGAGTTTAATATCTGCTCTTGTAACCATTCTGGAAGTTGGTAAATCCAAGCAAAAAGATGAGCAAGTAAAATATTAGGGTTTGAGTTATCTTTAGTTTTATTATCAGCTTCTGATTCTTTATTAGCATTGGCGTCATTTTCTAAATTTAATGATGCTCTTTGTTGAGATTCTTGGCTTTGACTAGTTGTTCCTTCTTTTGAGGATGTTTCTTTATTAGCTTGGTCTGTGGTAGATGAGCTGGATCCACTATCTCTATCAGTAGTTACTTCTGCTTCTGTGTCAGTATCAGTATGTATGATTTCCCTTAAGGCGTACATAGTAGAAGCTTGTTGATTTTCTGCTAATTCAGCTGAGGTCATTACTCTACCAGTGTCTCGTATCTCTTGCAAAAAATCTCTGATACATTCTCTAGTAAGATTGGCTACATCATCACGTAGAGCTTTTGAATATTCCCAGTCCAAATCGCTTCTAAGACTTAATGTATTGCCTTTGCTATCCAGAACCGGCCAACGGCTAACTAAGCTTTCTACTACTTTTTTATGTTTATTGCATAAAGCAACAAACAAGTATAAAAATCTATGAATTAAGTTATCAGTTTTGGTTTCATGGTAGTGTAAGAAAGGAAATTTACTTCGCATAGATTCCAATTTTTCTAGTTCTTTTGTGGATAATTCTAATTCCAATGACTTATTAAAAATCAATATAATATAATTTTTTAGATCAGAGATATTTTTAATTTCTAAAGACCCAAGTTTTTTATAACACTGTCTAATCAAGGGTTGTGCATATATATCTCTTAATTCTTTTATAACTTCATTTCTTGCATAATTAATTTTTGGCATTTTTTCAATTGTGAATTTAACTGTTCTCATATAGCTAACCATTTAATTTTTAATGTACAAGTAAATTCAGGAATGATATATTTATCAATATATTAACATTTGTTTACCTATAAATCAAGAAGCTAAAATGTCAAAACTCAAATTTATATATGTGCCTCAAGGTTGTTATGCTGAGATAACCTCGTTAACCCCAGATAATGTATTGGGTCTAGTAACTTCTGGAATACATTCATGTTGTAGTATCATTGTTACCAATTCGAAAGAAGGATGCCGATATATAGCTTTATGCCATGCAGATTATATAACTAATTTAGAAAACATAGAACATGGACTTTCTGCATTGATTAGGAAAGCTTGCCCTGATGGAGATTTTACGAATTTGATAATATACGTAGGAGAAGAAGTTGACTTACCTAGAAATGATAAAGAGCCTATATACTTAAACCAAGTACAAAGGGTATTGAGGAAATTTCAAGTCATGAAAGATATTTATATTAATTTGGAATCTAAATTAGTATGTAAAACATATAGTGTGGATTATGGAATTTCAATTCTAAGAAAAAATCTTAAAATTACAGAAGAACGTCATGAACCACAAGTTATTGAAGAAGAGTTTAATGAAGATGATATTGATATGATTATGTTGCATTCTGATGATGAAGCTGCTTTTCCTTTAGAAAGCTCCATAGTGCATGCACGCTCTTATGCAAGAAAGGAGAATGAGTATAATTTTCCAACTACTCAGAGTATGAGATTTCCACCTATTTGTGTGTTTAATGGATCAAGCGATAGATTTTTACCTTTAAATGATATTGAGAGAAGTTGTTGTAATTATGGAATAAGTTGGAAAAGGATAATAGATGATGCAACAAGTAGCTACAAAGGATCAGAAAGATATTCCTCTGATTTTGATAGCGCTGATAGCAATCCAAGTGAAAATGGAGAAGCCTTAGCATTACAGATAAATCAATATGAGATACAATTCAATTCTATTTTATCTCCTTTTGGACTGCATGTTGTCAATGTGAGAGGGGATGGTAATTGTTTTTTTACTCTTTGAAAAAACAGTTACCTGAATTGGATATGAGTCATACAGAGTTAAGAAAGGTTGCAGTCACTTATATTCTTGATAATCTTGAAGATTTTCAAGGATTTACAGAAGGCTCACTTGAAGAATATATAAACCAAATATCTCAGAATGGTGAATGGGCTGATAATCCTATAATACAAGCTTTAGCAAATGCTCTTGGCATTAGCATAAATATTTATGGAATTGATGGTGCAAATACAATGATTGTTTCAAATGAAGCGTTTTCTAGAACAGTAAATATTGCCTATACTGGTAATCATTATTTATCAGTTGAGCCAATTCAACCTCAAGAAATAGATGAAGAAGAGATTCCAGAAATATTAGGTGGAACAGAAGTGTCTATATTGTCTCCAAGTACAGAGCCTACAAAATCACCAACCTCAAGAATGGAGGTTAACTTTATAGAGTCAGAGTTATGTGATACTGGAAGAGCTAACTCTACTAATTATACTGTAACGTTAATAGAAGATTTACTAGAAACTGAAGATACAGTAGATGTTGTATGCTTAGGGATAATTTCTGAAGGCTAACAAATTAGTTGGTATTTAAAGTACATCAATTTTAAGTTATACACCTATTTATATTCAATAAGTTTGTAAAATAACCCATCCTTCTATGCGACCCTCTCTATCTGCAAACTTCTGTCGTAAGCTAGGGTTTTCTTATACCGTACCTTTTTCAAAAAGGTTCGGATCTTTTGGAGATTGGAGACTAAATTGAGGAGATTTTGGGGTAAAAATCATAAAAAAATAGATAAACTTTAAGCTTAAAGTTAAGCTGCTATTTCGCTATTATGAAACTCTACACTAGGCAGAGATTGGGGTCTGGAGAATGAAATGTTAAATTGATAAATACGAGCGGAGACTGAGTTTGAGCCATATAAAATGGCGGAGTGCTTGTGTCAGAAAACGGAAACTTCTCCATTTAAAAAATTGAGGATTTTCAACTGGTGCGTGGGAATAGATAAGTTTGCAACTTGATCAAGAGGTATGTGAATGTGTCAAATTGCAAACTTTTTGTATAAATAAATACTTAAACTACGTCTTCAATAACTGTTTGTACAGTTCCTATAATTGGATTTTCTACCACTGTTTTAACTGCACTATCCACTACATTTATTGAATTTAATTCAACGTTCTTTGCTAAATCATTTGCTGTAGATGTGATAAAAGGCCACACATTATGTGTGTAGGCAAAAGCACTATATCCAGCAATACTTAAAACAGCTACTCCTGCCAAAACTCCTCCAACTATAGCGCCAACATTGGTATCATCTGAGTTTGATGAAGATTTAATTGCTACTGTTGGTGATAAAGAAGGTTCTAATTCAGATGCAAAAATAAAATTATTAGCACTAATATCTCCTGGATTTAATTCTAATAACTTCATTATTTGATTGCTTTCTAGAGTTATTACAATTGAGCCAGCAGTAATATTTAGCTGATTAAAATTATAAATATTAAATGATTTCAAGTTAATCAGGTCAGAGTAGTTATTAAAATTTGTAACTGTTATTAAAACATCGCTAGTGGGTTCTAAAGTATACATATTATTGCTACCTCCACCATAAATTGTCACATCAGCATCAGAATCAATAATGAAGTTTTGATTAGATCCAGTTCCATTATATGAACCACCACTATCAATATAAATAGCTTGGGTTGGCATAAAGGTTGGTGTTGTACTAGGGGATATAGATGGAAATATAGTTGGTTGTTCTGAAGGTAATGTTGTAGGATTAATAGGATTGTTTGTTGGCACAAATGTAGGTTTCTTGGTCATGTAAGTAGGAGTGTTTGTTAATAATAATGTTGGAGCAGTGGTTAAATGAGTTGGAATAAATGTAGGAGTTACAGTAGCTACTTGCACAGGAGTAGGCATAAGAGTTGGGTGGGTTGTAGTAACGCTACTTGACTCTCCATATATAACATATGATGCGCCCGCATTATTATTTGCTACTGGAGCACCGATAATAATACTATCATATCCATTATTATTAATCTCTCCTAAACTACTTACAGAATAACCAGAATCCATAAAAGAGCTTCCAGTAACATTGAATCCTTGTGTTCCAAGATTATTAACATATAATGTAGATGGAAGAGAATTACTTCCATAAATTACATAACTAGTACCTGCATTACTATTTGCAAGAGGAGCACCAATAATAATATCATCATATCCATCACCATTAATGTTACCTGCATTACTGACTGACCAACCCATTTTATCGCCTCCAGCACAATCATAGTCACCATCATCACTAAGTTGACATATACCAGCTGTAGAACCCTTAATAGTAAAGCCTTGTGTCCCAAGATTATCAACATATACTGTAGATGGAAGAGAATTGCTTCCATAAATTACATAACTAATACCAGCCTCACTATTTGCACTTGGTGCTCCAATGATTACGTCACCATATCCATCTCTATTAATGTCACCAGCATTGCTTACTGACCAACCCATTTGATCGCCACCAGCACAATCATAGTCACCATCATCACTAAGTTGACATATACCAGCTGTAGAACCTGTTATAGTAAAACCTTGCTCTCCAAGACTATTAACGTTTATTGGAGATGGAAGAAAATTATTTCCAAAAACCACATAACAAATACCTGCATTACTATTTGAATATGGAGTTCCAATAATTACGTCATTATAACCATCTCCGTTAGTGTCACCAGCTCCACTAACCGTAACAATGCTATTTGTAATTCCATTTATAATAACTCCTTGATTACCAAGGTTATCTACATATATTGTAGATGGAAATTTTCTACCATATATCAAATATGCCTCTGTACTAATAGGACCATTTGGGAAATCAATCTCAATAGAAGTTCCAATAATTATATCATCATAACCATCTCTATTAACGTCACCTGCATTACTCACATATCTACCAAATGATTGTCCATCTTGACTATTTGTCGGGCCATAAATAGGAATTCCAAATGATTCTATATTTGCAAGGCTTATCGTAGATGGAAGTGAAGAGCTACCAAAAATGACGTAACTAATTCCAATGTCATCATTTGCGCCAGGTGCACCAATAATAATATCATCATAACCATCACCATTAACATCACCTGCGCTACTTACTGCATCTCCTGATTCATCACCCCCTTCACAATCATTACCTTCATCATCATACTGACATATACCGCTATTAGCTCCTAAAATAGAAATCCCATTCGCACCCAAATTATCAAGATCTATTACTGAAGTTGCAGAAAGAGAAGTGCTGCCGTAAATTACATAACTTATGCCTGCTTGATTATTTACACTTGGTGCTCCAATAATAATATCATTATAACCATCTCCGTTTATATCACCAGCTCCACTAACTGAAGAACTACTAAATGATTCAGCAGTGCCTAAAATGGAGAAACCTTGGCTTATTATTAAATTTGATAAGTTTATATTTTGTTGTGTCATTTTATTTTCCTATAACTCAAAATTATTAATTGATAATTCATCCTAACTAAATATTTTAATTATAAATCTATTATTATTCCTCCTATATTTTCGATAGCTGATTCAATGTATTCTACCTTCAAATCAGACACAATAACCATAACTGCTCTGCTCATCCAGTCAGCTGCAACAACTGAAGTCACTACTCCCATTAATCCATAGCCATTTGCATAAGCGTTTATTCCTGCTGCCAAATCTGCAATATATGGCACCACCACATCTGCAGTGGTTGGGGCAATAGGTTCTTGTGAGGCTTTAAAACTCCAATAGCATTCGCTTCCAGCAAAGCTTAGTTTGGCTCTCAAGTTCATATCACTACACTCATATCCTGGCATTGCAGCTTTTGCTGCAGCGCATATCAGTAAATCTGGAACTGTGTAAGTGAGTATGGTTGATGTGCAATGCTTTAAACTTTCAGTTGCAGTGATTGTTTGCTCATTGTGCTCAAGTGCATCTTTATAATCATTAATGAACTTTGTAACACCAAGCCTTGCTGCAAAGCTGCTACTCTTAGCAACTGACTCAACTATATAGAAAGGTACGCTTGTTTGAGGTTGCTGCCATGCATATAGATGGCCAAGGCTCATGTGAGCGGTTACTAGCATAGCATTGCTTATTTCTGGAAGAGTGATGTTTTGCAGCGACTCTGCTATGTAGTTTTTAAATATAGGATAAAAAATATTAGAGCTTATGTATTTTACCAGAGGATATAGTTCTAGAGCATTCTGAAATCTTGATACTGATGCTGATAAGCTATTGGAAATAAAATTTATTTCAGGAAGTGGGATAGCTCTTTCTGTAGGTATGACATCATCTTTAAGTAAATTTTGTGATGAGCTAAATTGCTCGGAAACCAACTTAGCTATATCTTGATAAGCATATGTTAGGTGACGACCAAATCTTGCAAACTCTTCATCCTGTGTCCTAACATGTTGTGGATCGATTAATGCATCTATTGAGCAAACAACGCAACTTCTTTGACCTATTTTTGCTTCTGATTCAACCTTTGTATCTCTATCACTTATTTCCATTGCTTGAATTCTAGAAACAGACCCATCTACCCCATTTGCATGCTCTATATCTATAGAATTTTCTGTTTTTAAGTTTTCTTTAAGTACTGGATTAGTAGCTGAAAAACCCTCACCTAAACTCTCAGATCCTTGGTCGATTGAAAAATGACTGATATCTTGCTTACGAGCTTGTTTCTTCGAATATTGAGCATGATTTGCTTCAAAGTTTTGAAGAAAGAAGTTATACAATGTTCCTTGAGCATAACCTAATTCTCTATAACCTTTTAAGCATCCAAATGTTTGTGTTGTTTTAATATACTTATGTGCTACTAAATAATCACGTATTTGGTTCTTTTCATATTGCAATAGTGTAAATGATTGCGATAATTGCGTATCTTCAATACTTTGTTTAATCGTGTTATATAAAGTTTTTGATATACCACGACTATCGCTATCTATATCTAATAATGGATATTCTTGAAAATTTGCAATAAGAATTAATTGATCATTTAAAGAAAGCTTGATTGCTATCTCGTTTTCTTTTAATTGAATATACGGATTATATAATATATATTTATGTCCCCAATTATCTAAAATATAAATTGCTATTTTATTACGTAATAACCAGGTTGCTACAATACTTAAAACAGAAAAACCTGCAGAAATACTAGAAGTAAATCCTGGAGTATTTAATAAGCTTTCTTTTGAAGAAGGAGTAGGTGCAAGTGTTGGCATCGGACCGCCATAGATTACATAAGCAGCTCCACCAGCATAACCACCGAAAGCATTTGCATATGGGGCCCCAATGATAACATCGTCAAATCCATCTTTATTTATATCTCCAGCTCCACTTACAGACCAACCACTTTGATCATTGCTATTAGCACCAGAAATAGAAAATCCCTGAGGAATAGCTAAATCAACTAGATTTATAGTTGCTGTTGTAACAGAACAACCAAATATTACATAACTTACTCCTGATTGTGAGTATGTATTTGGAGCTCCAATAATAACATCACTGCAACCATCGCCATTAACATCGCCAGCATTACTTACTGAATAGCCACTATAGTCTAAAACTTGCCCTACGACATAAAATCCTTGGTTTAAAGCAAGACTTGCAAGGTTTATTGAAGCTGGTAAAGATTTTGCGCCATAAACTATGTAACTAAATCCACTATTTAGCTCAGCATATGGTGCTCCGATAATCACATCAGAATATCCATCATTATTAAAATCTCCTGCTGAAGAAACAGAAATGCCACTCTGACTACCTACAGCAGCTCCAGTAATAGAAAAACCCTGAGCTGAAGCTAAACTATCTAGATTGATTGTACTAGGTATAGATTTACCGCCATACACCACATAACTAGATCCTGAACTGCTACTTCCTTGTTGACCGGGGGCTCCAACTATTACATCATCAAAACCATCGCCGTTCATATCTCCAGCAGCAGCTACTGAATATCCAACTAAGTTAAAAGAGCCACTTGCACCAAAAATAGAAAATCCCTGTGATGAGGTTAAATTGGTAAGGTTTATATGGCTATTAAGAGGAAATATCTCGCCATAAATCACATAAGCTGCTCCAGTATTAGAATTTGTACTCGGAGCTCCAATAATTACATCATCATATCCATCATTATTTACATCTCCTGCAGACGAGACAGAATAGCCACTTTGACTACCTACAGCTCCAGTAATAGCCAATCCAAATCCTTCAGTAGTTAAGTCTAGATTTAAAAGTCCTTCACTATTACCATAAATCACATAAGACAATCCTGTGCAATCTTGGTAACTATTATCAGCACAATTTGAATTAAAATTTGCATTAGGAGATCCAATAATTATATCTGCATAACCATCATTATTTACATCTCCTGCAGAGGCAGATATCCAACCAAAGTTGTCATTATATGTAGTGTAAACATATGTTAGGGCTGTTTTAGATAATGCTAAATTGATGTTAGAGGTAGACGATGCTCCATATACTACAATTACTTCTTCAAGTAATTCAGTAAAAGTTATTTTATCCATTTCAATTAATTGATCACTATCTAAAATCTCAATTAATTTGGGAATAACTTTATTTACTCCTTGTGGCATAATAATTCCAGATTCACTTAATAAACCTCTAATTTCATTCGATAAAGCAGTACGAGATTTTACTAGTCTTTCTCTAACTCTATGAATTGATAAAATGCTTTGTTGATCAATTGTCTTTATTGGAACAAAACGCATATTTGATCTACTTACGGCCTCACAAATCGCTTCGGCATCATTTCTATCATTTTTATTTGTTTTTACATATGGCTTTACAAATTGTGGCGCCATTAATTTGACATTATGTCCAAGTTTACTTATCTCTCTAGCCCAATGATTTTAGCTACTACAAGCCTCCATACCAACTAAGCATTTAGGCTGATTAGCCATAAATTCCAATAGCTTATCTCTTTGAAGCTTTTTCTCTAAAACTGTCTTACCTTTATCATCTACTCCATGAATATGCATAATATTCTTTGCCAAATCTATGCCAATTATGCTAACTTCCATATTGGGCCTCCCTATTGCTGCCTTAAACGTTAGTTTAATTCTAGAAGGATAGAACGTTCTACCATTCTATTCGTTAGAAGGTAATCATTCTTATCGATTCTGTAAATAGGGTTGGTCCATACCATTAGTATCAAAGTTCCATTTTTACCTTCAAGTAAATTTTTATCACATATTTAATCGGATTAACTATTAGTCTTGATAAAACTGAAACTTTCTTAGTTACTTTGGATGGCATTAGTTTTGCTTGTTACAACGCAACTCAAGGTAATTATAATACTAATTTAACCGGCTTAGGAATAAATATTACTTATTTACAAAGAGCATTAGATGATTCAACTACGCCTTATCAATATACTATTTTGCCAACAATAGAACCAACAAAGCCTAATTTTAATGTAGAAAGTAATTCACAAAAAGAGTTATTAAGTTTAGGTGCAGTAATTGGAATTGCATTTGGAGGCTTTGCGGTTTTGATAGGAATATCTTACATAGCGTATTCATATGGATTTAATATATTCTATTACCCAAATTTAGCAACAGAGAATTTATCAAAAATTGCACCTGATGCAGATGAGGCAATTCTAGGAGCTGAAATAATTTATGAGCCTGAAGAAATGGTTTATCAAGTAATCGGAGATATACTCGAGCAAGCCCTAGAAAATGTGTAGCAAATTAGAGTATAGTGATCCGCTAAATTAGGACCAAAAAAAA
>ENA-OOOS01000017-OOOS01000017.1-human-oral-metagenome-genome-assembly--contig:-NODE-17-length-10122-cov-37.188604_pt1 | contig 10122 bp, 11 predicted proteins | sample MGYA00245256_ERZ501121 | MGnify/ENA primary metagenome ERZ501121 (study PRJEB25959, sample SAMN05335025) | human oral metagenome | host: human-associated | place: USA: California | collected...
CCGTCCTTCCTTAAATCCTATTTTTAGTAATTCAGCTCCATCTAAATCAGTTTTTGTTTCTCTTAATTCTTCAAAATAAAGTCTTATATCCCGACGTACAGGGCTACCGGGACCAGACAGACTAGAGGCTATAGCCAATGAAATTTCATTTGCATTATGTAAGACCGAATATATTTGACTGCGTTTTGGATTTTTACCTAAACGTAAAAGTGACTCATCAATGGCAAGCCCGCGCACAATTGAGTCTCGGGCGTCGGCAGTTAAGTGCAAATGAGAAAGAACATTTTCTAGACGTGCTGTATTAAGGTGAGAAAGTAAAAGAGCAAGGTACACAAGCCAATTATCATGTTTATTTAGCGGATAACGCGACAATAATTGCTGAGCTCGCCGCAACAATTTTCTTTGCTCGGACCCATATCCCAGTTCTTCATCTAGATAACGTAGTTTTGCCCCTAGTTTAGAAAGTGTTTCTAAAGCATCTAATCTAGATGGTGATTCCAAAATTAAACGCAATTCTTCTTTCATTCTAGCGCCGGCTAAATTATCAAATATGCCCATTTCAATAGCATGAGAAGCTAATTGAGCAGTATTATGGTCAATATCGAAATTGAAACGACTAGCAAAACGAGCCGCGCGTAAAATACGCGTTGGATCTTCAATAAAACTAAATTGATGCAAGACTCTTATAATGCCTGCCTGCAAATCTTCTAGACCATTAAAATAATTGATGAGCGTGCCAAAAGATTCAGGAGTAAGACTGAGTGCTAAAGTATTAATAGAAAAATCACGACGGAATACATCCTCTTTTAACAAAGAAGGTTCTACTGTCGGCAAGGCAGCTGGATACTCATAAAATTCTTGCCTAGCCGTAGATAAATCAACGGCATGCTTTTCTTTAATATCAGTACCAGAGAAAGTTAAAGTAGCTGTTTGAAAACGTTCGTGCTTACTAGCAATAACAAATTTAGTGGGAAAACTTTTGGCTAATTTTTCAGCTACAGCAATTGCAGAGCCTTCAATCACAAAATCAAGGTCAAAGTTTTTTAATCCTAAAAGCATATCGCGGACCGAACCACCTACAGCATAAGCACTCATGCCAAGCTCGGCAGCTATTAGTCCGATTTCTTTGTATAGCCATAAATTATCATCGTCTAAAGCATCTAATGGGTTGTGTAAATCTTTGATTGATTTAGATTTTTCTGTATCGATAGTTTCGGTAAATGATTGATTATTTTTCGTGGAGGCAAAAGGAGATTTGCTAAATAAAGCTTGCACAATATCTGATCGAGAAATAATTCCCAATAGATTTTCAGCCTCATCTAAAACAGGCACACGGCCAATATTATTGCTGGTCAATATTGATTGCACTTCACTTAGGGTAGTATGCGGCTTAACAGCTATTACTGGCCGGCTCATAAAACCAGAAACTGGAGCATGTGACAATTGATGATGTTGCGCCTGATCAATATCTCTTTTTGATATCACACCTAAAATTTTTCCTTGCTCAGCAATAAGCAAACCGTCTAAGGCATGTCTAATCATTATTTTGCCGGCTTCTTCCATAGAAACAGAAGGCAAAATAATTTTAGTCGGCACGCTCATAATTTGAGCAGCAGTCAATTCTGGCTGAACATTTTTTGCAAAAATTGTTCAATATTATTTAGTATCGCAGCTGGTGCAGGATTATTTTTGTCAATTGACTTTATTACAGCAGAAGCAGCTCCAGCGTGGCCGTCACCGTTATAGAGATGCGCAATATCACGAACATTAATGGCAGAACTGTCGCTACGTCCGACAAGATAAATGCGATCACGCATATAGACAGCAGTGAATGTAGCATCTGCAGATTCAACTTCCATCAATTTGCGGGTTAAAATAGCTAATCCATCAATATAATCATCACAACTAGCAGCAGAAAAAGCAATACGATTACCAGAAACATCTACAACTCTTGCATGAGCTACTAGTTCTTCAAATAATTTCTGTTGCGCATCATTTAGTTTGGTGCGCATATATTGATTAATCAATTGCAAATCGGCACCATTACGCATTAAGAAGGCTACACATTCAGCATCGCGATAGGTAGTTGTTGGGTAAGTGAGAGCGCCTGTGTCTTCGTAAATACCTAAAGCTAATAGGCTAGCTTCAAAAGAATTGAGCTTAATATTTTTTTGTTGGATTTTTTCCACTAATAAAGTAGTAGCTGCCCCAACACATTCAATCATTGAATCGGTTTGGGCATTAGCTCCTAAACCATTTTTACTTTCATCAAATTCATGATGATCAAAAACAGCATATGGAATACCGGTTTTTATCAGCTGCTGAATAACAGGATCTAGTCTCTGTGCGTGTTGACAATCTACTAAAAATATTTTGCTTATCTCCTTTGTCTGTTCTTTCAGATGTTTCATTGGCACTAAGGGCAAACTATTGCGATGCAAAGTAAGGAAGTCTCTTATATTGCCTAAAACTGGTGAGCAAAGAGCTATGCGCGCTGTTGGATTCAATTTGGTCACAGCACAAGCAGCCGCTAGGGCATCGAAATCCATACTGGTATGTGTAGCTACTATTTGCAAACTATTTTCCTCTTTCAATCATTATAGATGCAAGGCAAATACATGAGTAAACTTTAGGTCGCCATAAACAACTTATCGGTGATTGTAATAGTTCTTATATTATGTTATACTTTTGTATAATACTAGGGTATTTAAATATGCAAACAGATCTTCGTAAAGTCGGTGGTTCAATTATGTTATCCATACCGCCAACAATTCTCAAAATGCTTCATTTACAAGCGGGCTCTACAGTTAATATGTCAGTGAAAGGCGATCGTTTAATTATGGAAGTTCAAAAGCGTCCGCATTATACGCTTGATGAACTTTTGTCGCAATGTGATTCTTCCAAACCGTTATCTGCTGAAGATAGAGAATGGCTCGATGCAAAACCAACTGGTCATGAACTATTATAATGAAACGGGGGGATATTTATTTAGTATCGTTAGATCCCACCCATGGGCATGAACAACAAGGTCGTCGCCCTGTTATTGTTGTCTCACCTGACGCGTTTAATCAATTGACAAAATTGCCTATAGTATTACCCATAACTAGTGGTGGACATTTTGCTAGAATGGCTGGCTTTGCCGTATCTTTAAGTGAGTCGGGTACTAAGACCAGTGGTATTATTCGTTGTGACCAACCTCGAACTCTTGATATTAAAGCACGTGGTGCACGCAAATTAGAAAGCGCACCAAAAGAAATCGTTGATGAAATATTGGCAAGACTTACACCTCTTTTTCAATAATAGTAGAGCGGGCCTTAAAAAAACAAAAGGCGGTTTAAGTATGCGGATTAGTTCCGACATACTTAACCGCCAGGCTAGCAACTGTGCTAGAACAGGAAAGCTCAAGGCTGAGGGGTTTGGAAGAAATCCTCCGGGAACCACTTCAGGATCTCGCCAGTGTAGAATTGCCCGTGCTGTCTTCTCATAGCCTCTAGGATGGTAGTCCGGTCGATGCCGAACTGGTCGAGCAGCGAACCAACGCATCCTTGAAGCACAGCGATATCGATTCTCACGCCCTTGGAAGGAGGACGCAACGCCCAACCAAGTTCTTTGGCGATCCAGTCTTCTGCATCTTCGGCAAGCGCAGGCTCCTTCAAGCTTCCTGCAAGGAAGGACAAGGCACCAGCAAGGCGCATGAGGGCCCCGCGGCGATATTCCTCCAAGCTCCCTGGAATATCTTGCCACAACTTAAATCGCTGCTTGGGGCTGGGCATTTTAGGACGATGGCCCATGTCTTTCCTTTCACTTGAAGGTTGCGGTGAGCTGAAGCCAAGCTTGAAAACTATTAAGCAATTTTTTGCACGCTCTGGCGAGCGCTTTGAAAAAATTGCTTAAGGCTGACAAAACTTGACTTGACTCACTTCCGGGATTACAAAGGCACGTATCTTTACTTTCTAATTTTGCGCTATAGAAGTCAAGCTTTTTGGCTTTAAAAGGTGTAAATATCAAAAACTTTAATTAGATTGCATCGTTAATTGTCTAGCGAGGCTGCGCTAAGCTAGATACTCCATGACAACATTTAAAAGAATCATTACGCTAAACCATTCAGTGACAAAGATTGCAAGCAGGCTCGCTATAATCAGCAATGGTTTAAGAGTTGATAGTCAATTTCTAGACTCAAACCTAGTAGGTCATAGGAGCTTTTGGTATTCAAGCTATCTAATGAATAGTCTAATTGTTTACGGTTTAAATTATCATTCTTGCCCGGTAGCAATCCGTGAGCGTTTTACTATTCCAGAATCGTGCTTAGAACATGCTCTTTATGCCCTTAAAAAATTGCCTCATGTGATTGAAACAGCAGTTTTATCCACTTGCAATCGCACTGAAGTTTATGCCCTAGTAACTGATACAGCTTTGGGCTTTAAAGAATTAGAATCGTTTTTTCAATCCACTAGACAAGTTGCCGATCACCAAGCATTAAAAGCTGATTTCAAATTATTACGTGAAGATGTAGCTTTGCATTTATTTAGAGTAGCCTCAGGCTTAGACAGCATGGTCTTAGGTGAAGGACAAATTATGTTCCAAGTGAAAGCGGCACACCAAGCAGCTTTGAGAACTGGTGCGGCTGGCCCAGTTTTAGATGCACTTTTTAAGTCCGCTTTAAATTGTGGCAAAAAAGTACGTACTCAAACAGGATTAAGTAAGCGTGCTGTGTCAATTAGCTCAGCGGCAGTTGAATTGACTAGACAATTATTGACTACTCAAGCGTTAGCTGCTCCAGATGCGCGTTCAGTGCTTATAGTTGGAGCCGGGCGCATGGGACAAATTTGTGTCAAACTGCTTTTATCAGAAAATGATCTTACCAAAGTCTATGTAACCAATAGAAATCCTGGCAAAATAAAAGCCCTACAAGCTTCTAATATGCGACATTTGGATCGTTTGAATATCGCAGATTTTGAAAAGCGTCATCAAATTGCTGCTCAATGCGACGCTGTTATAGTTGCAACAAGTGCTAAAGATTTTGTAATCAACTGGCAAGAGATGACCGCTGCTAAGCAGGCTGTTGAGTCTCCGGATGAGAAGCGATTGCATATAGTAGATATGAGTGTGCCACGCAATGTAGAGCCTCAGGTTAATAGTATTGATGGCATTGCTCTTTATAATTTCGATCATCTAGAACAGATAGTCAAAGAAAATTTGGCTGAAAGAGAAGCTTTAACAAAAGATGCCGAAGTAATTATTTTTGCTTCGCTTAAAGAGTTTGAACATTGGCAGCAAAATTTACTAGTTGCCCCTGTAATAGCAGAATTGCGTGGTAAAGTTGAAAATATTCGTTTGTCATATTTACGCCATCGTATTGGCTCGAGCTTTATTACTGATTTACGGACTAAATCAGTTAAAAAATCTAATCGTGAACAAGAGCGCACAAGTAAGCAATTAGACAAAGTGAGTAGAGTCATTGTTAATCAAATTCTTCATAAGCCCACTACTAAATTGAAAGCTACCCGTGATTATCAAAGCTTGCAACAAAAGATAAAAGCTTTACAGTCTTTATTTGACCTCAGTCCTTTAAAATAAGTCCTTACGGAATTTATATGAATACTAAAAATGAACGTTGCTTGAGAGTCGGCACGCGAGCCAGCAAAATGGCTTGTGCTCAAACTGAATTTTTTATATCTGAATTTTTAGCTAAATATCCCGATTATGAGTGCGAGATTGTGCCAATCACTGTTAGCGGCGAAAGAGATTATGCACGTCCTATTGCGGAATTAGGAATAGAAGGTGTTTTTGTTAAAGAATTGGAAGAAGCATTATTGAATAAGGAAGTAGACTTTGTTGTACACAGTTTAAAAGACTTAACTACCGAGTTACCTTCCGCTCTTAGTTTGGCTTGTGTTTATAACCGTATCGATCCACGTGATGTGTTAGTTAGCAGAAATAATGTTGTTTTTACTGATCTGCCAACAGGTAGTCGCATTGCCACTTCTAGTCGCCGGAGAATGGCACAATTAAAGACATTGAGAGATGATCTCACTTATATGGATATAAGAGGAAATGTGCCTACACGTATTGAAAAACTTGATGATGGCTATTGCGATGCTATAGTTCTTGCCGCTGCTGGTTTAATAAGATTAGGCTTAGAAGAGCGCATAACGCAATTTTTTGACATTGAAATTTCATTGCCTATTCCTGGACAAGGCGCTCTAGGCATAGAATGTCGCACTGATGATAACGTATTGAAAGACAAGTTAAATGGAATGGATGATCTTGATGCCCGAACTGCAGTGACAGCTGAAAGATCTTTTTTAGCTACTATTGGTGGTGGATGCTCAATGCCAATTGGCGCTTATGCAAAACTAATTGGATCTGAAAAACTATTGCTTACTGCTTGTGTTACTTCACTTGATGGTAAAGAAGTAAAAAAGGCTGAAATGGAAGCCCCTGCCAGTGAAGCAAAGCAATTAGGTGAACGTTTAGCAAAAGTTTTATTAGAACAAGGGGCACAAAAAATAGTTGAACAACTGCGTAAGCTGTCACCAGTTGTAGTATCACCTCCATAATCATGCAAATACAAAATACTACTAACGAAAACAGGGCTGAATCTCGTTATTTTGAATTTCCCTTAGCAGAAAAGAAGGTGTTAGTTACCCGCCCAGGTATGAGTGGAAAAGCATTCGCCCAAAAATTAGCTGCATTGGGCGCTAAGCCCATTATTCTTCCTTTTATTGAAATTATAGACCCCGATTCTTGGCAGGAATTAGATAGTGCTATAAACAATTTAAGTCTTTATCAGTGGATATTTTTTGCTAGTGCTAATGCTGTAAATTCTTTCATGAAAAGGCTTGGTCAAAACTCTAAAGCAAAAAATTTAAAAGAAGAACAAAAATTACCAAAAATAGGGGTCTTAGGTAACTCTACAGCAAATGCACTCACAGAATTTGATATAGCGGCTAATTATTGTCCTGTTAGTTTTTCGGCAGAAGATTTTGTTCAAGAATTTCCTGACTATCCACATAATTTAACCGATATTAGAATTCTTTGGCCTAGAACTAATATCGGCAGTGATTTGATTAAAGAAAAATTTTCAGTAGCGGGAGCTAAGATCGACACAGTAACTGCCTATAAAACTGTATTGCCTAAAAATATCGCTCAGTTACAAAAACAGTTTATTCTTTTAATAGAAAACAAAGAAATTGATGTGCTGACCATAGCTAATAAACAAACAGCTATTAACATTGCTGAACTGCTTAGAAAAGAGATTATTAGGCGAAATTTAGCATTGTCAAATTTGGCGGAGAAAGACCTTTTAGCGCATATCAGAAGGTTTTTTGACGATATTTTGATTGTAACAATTGGTCCTGAGTCTGCCCAGGGTGCTTTAAACTATCTAGGTAAAGCAAATATCGAGGCTAACCCACATACTGTGGACGGCATGATCGAAGCTTTGGTTGCTTATTATCAATAAAAGAGGAAGAAATGACTCTAGCTACAAAAACTCAAAATCAACAAGCACTTTCTGTAAACGCAGCGAGTATGGTTGAGTCTGTTTCTGGGGCCCAACAAATATTAGTTGAGCGTCCCAGGAGACTGCGCAGCAGTGCTAATTTGCGCTCCATGGTTAGAGAAAATCATTTGCGTGTTGATAGCTTAATCAATCCTTTTTTTATTGTAGAAGGAAATAATCGCAAAATAAAAATTGATCCAATGCCTGGCATTTTTCAAATGAGTATCGATCAAGCACTCTATGAAATTGATAAGTCCGCAAATAAAGGCATTAAAGCAATTTTGTTATTCGGCATTCCGGACAATAAAGATTCTTATGCCAGCGCGGCCACAGACGAAAATGGCGTTATACAAAATGCTATTAGAGAAATCAAAAAGCGTTATCCAGAACTTATTGTTATTGCAGACACATGTTTGTGTGAGTATATGGATCATGGACATTGTGGAATCGTTGAAAAAAACAAAATAGTAAATGATCCTAGTGTTTCTTTATTAGCACGTAGTGCCTTAGCTCAAGCACAAGCCGGAGCCGATATGGTCGCGCCTTCAGATATGATGGATGGAACAGTAGGTGCAATTAGACAAAGTCTAGATGCAGCCGGATTTACTGATACAGCAATAATGGCTTATAGCGCTAAATTTTCCTCAGCCTTATATGGTCCTTTTAGAGTGGCAGCTCAATCAGCGCCTCAATTTGGTAATCGTAAAACATATCAGATGGACCCTGCTAATGGCTTAGAGGCTTTGCGTGAAATAGAGCTTGATATAAAAGCAGGCGCAGATATAGTAATGGTCAAACCGGCATTAGCATATTTAGATATTATTTCTCAGGCTAGACAGATGACCAAATTGCCAATTGCTGCATATAATGTATCAGGGGAATACGCAATGGTTAAGGCGGCAGCTGCTCAGGGCTGGATAGATGAAAAGCGAGTTGTCCTCGAAACGCTTACTGGCATTATAAGAGCGGGGGCAAACCTCATAATTACCTACCATGCTAATGATGTTTCTGACTGGCTAAAAACTGATATTAGTTAAATGCATTACAGTCTGTTTAAATACTTAAGGGAATATTTTAAGCAATGAAGACTAGCTCAAATAATCAAATTAGCTTTGCTAATGCACACGCTGACCTTTACTTAGATAAAGAAAACGGTGAGTTTGCTTTAGATTTACGCCGGCAAGAAATAACTATTTATCTAAATTACAGCCAATATCAAGGGCTAGTAGTTCTATTACAACACAGTCTAGAAGATGAACAATTTAGTGCTTATCTAAATTGGCAAAGCGATCCATTACAGTCTGATGAAAGCGAATTATTTGAAGTCTGCGGACCAGACCACATTATTTGTTTAGCTTGTACACCTACTTGTGAGCGTGTAAAACTAACTTTCGATTTAGGGGTAGCTGTAGATTTATCTTTTGCTGACTTTCAAGGATTAGCAGTCCTAGTTAAAGAAGCACAAGCAGATTTAGAGTGGCGCAGGGAACTTTTACGTTGGAATATCAACGAGACTGGTCCAGACTTTGCTGCCGGTGGGCAAGACTAATTATTTGCTCATAACGCTTTTGCTATTATGCACAGTTGGATTCTTTATGCGAGACATAAAAGGATTAGCAGCAGCAAATGGGGTAGTCATTTGCAATGCCTTTCTTCGATCGTAATTAGCGACCATAGCATAAGATAAATCGTATTCTGAAAAGCGTGATTGGGTGCTAGCTTTATGTTCGTTGATGCCCGATAAGCTGAATGATAATGAATAAACTTCCTCAATATTGCGGGCAGATAACATACTAGCTGATACTCTGGCTTTAGGTGTATTCACAACATATTGCCAAGCTTTTTCGTAAGAGGTTGAAACCCAACCTTCATTATGCGAAAAAACACCCACTATTTTGCCACCAAAAATATAGACAATAACAGCTGGCACATCATCAGTATGTTTAACCACAATACAACCGGGCATACCTGAATGCACTAGCCCTCTGTGAGCAGATTCAAAAATTTCTTCAGGACTATGCTCACTTTTAGCAGCATAAACATCCCCGTTAAATAACGAAGCTGCTGCTAAGACTAAATCTTCGCTTAATAGATAAGCATCAATTGAATTATTTTGGTGAGTTATGTCAGCCAGAACACAACTATAAGCTTCTTGTCCAAATAATTGACGCTCTAAACGCTTATTGCCGTAAATACAGCCAATAGCTCTCCTCTAAAAACAAGTATCGCTGCTCTGGATTTATTTCTAGGGGACATGACTTTTATGCAACAACTGCTTTGATTTGCCTCTATAGACAAAAGTAATTGTCTAAATTTACTCTGGTCGCTAATAGGTATTTCCTGAGAGTCCTTAACTGTAGGACCAGGCATGAGTGAAACCGCGCGTCTATTTGTGCCCTTATAGTCTGCTTCTTCTAGCTTACGATTATGTTTCTGTAGCTTTTTTATTTCTGGACGAGAAAACATTAGTCCTCCTGGACCGATAGATAACGTATATACGTCTTAATTAGTAATATCAGGACAGTATCACATTCTTCTAAATTTCGGTTCAAGTCACTATCCTCTTGACATTTACAATTTACTTGCCCAAATTTGGGTTATGTCTAACATCAGGACAA
>ENA-OOOS01000018-OOOS01000018.1-human-oral-metagenome-genome-assembly--contig:-NODE-18-length-10066-cov-38.616259_pt1 | contig 10066 bp, 8 predicted proteins | sample MGYA00245256_ERZ501121 | MGnify/ENA primary metagenome ERZ501121 (study PRJEB25959, sample SAMN05335025) | human oral metagenome | host: human-associated | place: USA: California | collected 2014-04-22...
AAAAAAAACTTATTACAATAAAAATCATTAATAACCTTTTGAATTATTAACGAATTATTAGTAACCATTGAAAAAAGGCTGAAAATATAGTATTAGAGAGGACTCATATAAATCAAAAGGAAAATTTTATGGCAACGCCGCTTGGAAATGTGGTGCCACTAACAGGCACAGCTCATATTGATGCAATAATTCAGGGAAGCAAATGGAGTTCTGGTAACCTTACCTACTCATTCTGGTCTAACACAGATGAGGGAACTACATTTGAGTGGACAGAAGATGGTAAAAATCTTGTAAGAACTGCTTTAGGAGAATTTTCAAGAGTTGCGAATCTGACCTTTACCGAGTTAGCCAATCCTCCTGGTCAGCAACTTAACAATAACTCTGTTGATATGAGTTTTTATTTCCAGAATCTTGGTTTTGGCGTAGAGGGTTTAGCTTTTTTTCCTGACCCTTCAGCAATTGATGAGTTTCTTGAACTGGCCGGAACCAGCAGAGCAGAATACCCAACCCCTGAAGGTGATGTAATTTATAACCCTGAATCAATATTCAATAATACATTCTCTTATGAGGGCGGAACAGGTTATGCAACCGTACTTCATGAAATAGGGCATGCCTTGGGATTAAAACATACACATGATGATGGGTTAAACGATAGGCCAACCATACAGCAACTGGGAATAGGAAATAATGATAACCAGCTTTTTACTGTAATGAGCTATAACCCGGCAGAAAATGCTGTCTATTTTTTTGGTGGCAACGCAGCATCGCCAATGCCATATGACATAGCTGCACTACAGCATCTTTATGGTGCAAACACTACATATAACAATACTGACACGGTTTATAATATGGAAGACAGTTTCGCAGTTGAAACTATCTGGGATGCAGGTGGCACTGATATAATAAATGTTTCAAGTGCTTTCTTTCCAAGCAGGATAGACCTGACACCAGGGGGAATAAGCCAAGTAGGATTCACCAATTTTGCAATTGCCTTCGGAGCAATAATAGAAAATGCAAATGGCAGTAATGCAAGCGACGTAATTCAGGGAAATACAGCAAATAATATACTAAATGGTAATGCCGGTAACGACGAAATAAAAGGCTATCTTGGAAATGACATCTTAAGAGGTGGCGATGATTCAGATGACCTGCAAGGCAACCAAGGTGCTGATACTATCGAAGGTGGAACAGGAGATGATATTATTCAAGGTGGTAAGGACAATGATTCGATAAATGGTAACCAGGATCAGGATTATATTCTTGGTAATATAGGTTTTGATACCGTTCTTGGTGGCAAGGGAAACGATACAATTTACGGTGGGCGTGATAATGACTCAGTAAATGGTAATAACGATGATGATATAGTATATGGTGATATAGGTGATGATATAGTAAGAGGTGGTCGTGATCAGGACTCGGTAAGCGGAGGAGATGGTAATGATACTATTTATGGCGATAGGGGAAATGATACGTTAAACGGCGGCAATGGGGCTGATATATTTATTTTTCTTGAAGAACCAAGCGACGATTTTATTGAAGATTTCCAGACAGGGTTAGATAAAATACATATACTGAAGAACTTAAATGAAAGTGATATTGTTGATTTCACAACTCTTCTTGGCCATATAACCGATGGTTTTTCTGGAGCAGAAATAGATTTTGAAGGCGATACACTAACAATATCAGGAAAGGCAAAAGCAGACTTAGTCGTCTCTGACTTTGTTTTCTTATAGGAGCTAACCGTTTCTTATATTCGTAATAAACTTAGCAACCTGTCCACGCAGATATTCTGCCTGCTTGGATAATTCACTTGTTGCAAATAGCATTTGGCCGGCAGAGTTCTCAGTCTCATTAGCAGATTTTGATACTTTAACAACATTTTCTGATACCTCTTCAGTGCCTTTTGCTACCTGCTGAACACTCCTTGAAATTTCTTGTGTTGCAGCACCCTGCTCTTCAACCGCAGCGGAAATGGATGATGCTATATGGCTTATTTCAGTAATACCACTATTAATCATACTTATAACTGCAACTGTATCCTGTGTTACCCTCTGGATAGATTCTATATGACCCTTTATTTCATCTGTGGCTTTGGTTGTCTGGGTAGCCAAGTTCTTAACTTCAGAAGCCACCACTGCGAAACCTTTCCCAGCCTCACCTGCCCTTGCTGCTTCAATAGTAGCATTAAGAGCAAGAAGATTTATTTGCCCAGCTATTTCATTAATCATATTTATAACTTCACCAATTTTCTGGGCAGCTGCAACAAGGTCTTTTACTGTAGCATCAGCCCTTTTAGATTCTTCAACTGAATTAGTAGTAATTGTTGCAGCCCTTGAAACTTGTTGAGCAATCTCTTTTATTGAAGCATTAAGCTCCTCAGCCGCAGAAGCAACTGTGTGAACATTGCTTGCATTATTTTTAATTTGAACAGAAAGAGAGTTAAGACTTTTTGAACTTTCAGCAGAAATATTTGAAACTGATCTTGAGGTGGCATCCATCTCTGTTGCTGCAGAGGCAACAGAATCAACAACTCCCTTAACGCTTGTCTCAAAATCATCAGCAAGTTTATTGGCAATTTCTTTTTTCTCTTCAGTAGCCCTTAATTCTCTTTCTTTTTGTTCTTTCTCAAGGCGATTTTTTTCTTCACCATTCTTTCTGAAAACTTCTACAGAACTAGCCATTTCACCAATTTCATTATGAAGTGTCAGGAATGGAATATTAAGGTTAAGTTTTCCTGCAGCAACATCGAGCATTGTCTTTTGTAAAGTCTTTAAAGGTGAAGTAATGCTTTTAACAGTAAAATAGAAAAACAAAAGCGCGGCAGTTAAACCAAGAAGACATATTGCAATAACATTAATCTTATGCGATTGATAATCTTTGATCCTTATTTCAAGAAAGTTATAAAGCTCAATATTAGAGGCATCAAATAGATCAAAACTTGCACGCGCTGTTTTAGCAGCAACATCAAGCGCCTGAGCAGGGTTGACAGATGCCGGCATATTCAGAATGCTATTTAGAATATTTATTAAATCCTCGTTAGCCTTAACATAAATATTGGTACGCTCTTCCAGATTTGCCTTTAGTGTTGGGCTAATACCGTAAAAATTAGCATCTTCATTAAATACCGTTCCCATATCTGCTGTAATACGGTCAACATCAAATTCCTTTAATATCCTGACCTGAGTAATGATTTCTTTTCTTTCATCCTCTGTAAGCGGACGATTTACGTCCTTCATTATATTAGTAATTAAATTTACCAATAAGGTCTGCCTGTCAAAAGTTTGTGGAAGTGCAAGCAAAACAACATCCATCAGATAGTAACTGTCAAGATCCGGGTCAAGTACTAAGTTTGATGTATCTCCGGCATGGGCAATAACCATTCTGATATCAGCAATTAAGGATTTATATTTTTCATGGACTTCCGGGGTATAAGGCTGGTTTTGTAATTTCTTTAAATCAAGCCATTTATTAAGTATCTTTCCTACGGTTGCGTTTTCCCGCTTTCTGCTAGCAAGCCCCTGCTCAGTAAATTGCAGATCCTCCCCCAATGCATTTTGAATGCTTGAATAGGCAGCAAAGCCTGAATCTATTTCCTGCGATACCTTATTAAGCTCAGCATCAAAAGAGCCTAATCCTAAGTCTCTTTTTGACTTCAATCTCTGATAATCAGAAAGTCCCTTAAATATATTAACTACCGGCTGGATATATTTTGTACCTTTTATTTCCTGCTCAGCAAATGTGATATTTGCATCAATGCTTTTCTGGAAAAAATATATCAGACCAACAATACATAGCAGAAGTGCTACCACACTGATTGTCATTCTTGTTGATATTTTAAGGTTCTGCATAATATTCCTAGAACTAGTTGTTTATAATTATAATGTTTTAGAGACAGAGAATAATACTGCGGCATCACAGTTCTTTGGACAAACGGACTTATGAACGCTTGTATCCACATACTGCACTTTGAAATCAAGGCCTTTGTAGTTATAACCAAGACCTAAACCCCATGTGTTATAATCAGGTAGTCCGAATCTTGCATTTTCTTCAACATATTGGCGGGCAAAATAACCATCAGCCGTAAAACCATATCTTAGAGGAATTACTGTAGAAAATTTAGGATAATAGGCCTCACCGCTATCAGCAAAAAAATCAGATGAGAAGTTTAATGAACCAGCAAAACTTGCCCAGCCGAAATCATACCCTAATGCAACCTGTGGCTCAAAATAATCATAGTGCAGGGTATTATCAGCACCAGGATAATCATAATAAATAAATCCTAAATCTATTTTAAAGCCATTAAATTCTTTTCTTATACCGCCATAATAATCAGCTTCCATTGATGATTCGCTTGCATCATTAAAATCAACGTTAGAGCCCCAAACACCAAGGTAAAGACCAGAATCGTGTGTATAGTCTACGCTACCTTGTATTGCAGGGTTTGTATCGGTTTGTGAAACGCCACGGAACCTGTAATCTGTTGTGAGTGAGACAGTACCAGAAAATTTTCCAGGAATTTCAGGAATAGAGAAGCTTTCCTCTTCTTTCACAGCTTTTTTCTTTTCAGATTTTTTAGCTGCCTTAGGGACTTCACCTTCATCGCCCTGACCTTCAGCCATTGCAAGAGATGTTGTTGAAAGAAAAATAATAGCAGAAAGACAAAGAAGGTTTTTTAGTTTCATTTCTCCTCACTCCTTAAAAGAAATAATTTTTATTTGTAGGTTAGGTGATAAGATTATAAAATAGGACTATTTGCAATAGATAAATTCTTATAGTTGTTTGTTTTGTTGTGTAGCAAATAAATATGTAACGATTTAGTTACTATATAAATCAACGTAGAGTTGGTTTACAAATTTATCTGCCGCCTCTTTAGTTATATGAATATCATCAATATAATTTTCATCTTGAGTGGTAAAATCTGACTGTTTCATATAATCAAGTAAATATACATTTTTATAAGAATGTATAATATTGTGGATTTTTTCTTTACATGCACGAAGTGTAATATCCTCAGCACTATTTACAACTGGTTGTGCAAACCAGTGCTGGGGGTTATAGAAAATAATCTTTATGGTATGTTCAGGCACAATATCCAGTAAATTTTTCATATAGCCAATTTCTGGAAATACAATTTTATCCCTCTGTTCTTTTGTAAGCGCGGGGGTCTGTAGAGCCACTGGTTTTATCTTTGGTGTTTTCTGCCCGTAAATATGCTCTCTTACGCGTTCAAGCAAGTATGTTTCACCCCTCATCAAATCATTATAACCATTTATATCATAAGTAGGTATTTTATAACCCATAAGATATAAGGCTTGGTTAAATGCAATCTCAATGTTCAGTCCGTTAAAAAGGTACAATAGGTCATTCCAAGGGTTTTCATCATACATCCAAACTGGAAATTGCCGGAAAGTATATTTCTCAGAACTTTTACTATTACACCAAACTATAAATCTAGCATCTATTCCAAAAGCAAATATTTCTGCTTTTGGATGGTGTTTAAAAAACAGACTGGTCATAATAAATTGCTCGTAAGGAGTGGCGGCATTCATTGACAAATTAACAAAACGCTTTCTAAATAAAGCGTTGAAACTCTTTGGATTGAGTTGTCCACTTGCTGAAGTGCCAATTATTAAACTGTCAAAATATTGTTTCCGGGCCAATGCTGGGTAAGAGAAGCGCTGATTGAATGCAATAGGTGCTCGCTTAAAATCAGGAGAAAATGGTATATTATCTAAAGGATCAATAACAACTAAGAATATTACGATTACAAATCCTAAACTTAAGAAGGAAATAATGCTCCATTTTAGAAATGCCCTGTAGGATTTCTTAATATTTTTAGAATTGGAAATAGATGAAATCACTTGGAGACCCTTTGCCAACTTCAAGAAGTATAAAAATAAGAATTATAGCAACTACCAAACCATATATAGGCTTCGGTGTAAAATATTCTTTTACCCAGGTAAGGCTATTCGGCCTTACAACAGAAATAATCATACCAATTATTACAATATATATTTGTTTCTTTTTGATATCAGGCAGGGAAAGCATGTCCGGACCAATATAAAAAAGTCCATGGAGTAAGGCACTCACAGAACCCCAGTCCTGGGCACGAAATAATATCCACCCCAAGATTACAGGTATAAAAGTGAACAGCCAGGAAATAAAGGATGGCAACTTAATTGGAGAATATTTGTTCCAAAAAATATTAATGATTAATAAAACACCATGCCACACACCCCACAACACAAACATCCATCCTACACCATGCCATAGCCCGCATAATGTCATTGTAACCATGGCAGCAACACACTGAATCACTATTCCATTCTTACTGCCTCCAATAGGAATATAAACATAATCACGCAAGAATCTTGAAAGTGTTATATGCCATCTGCGCCAGAACTGCCTTATAGAAGTAGAGCTGTATGGAGTATCAAAATTGATTGGTAAAACAATACCAAACATCAATGCTATACCAAGAGCCATATCAGTATAACCAGAAAAATCATAATAAACTTGAACGCCGAATGCTATTGGTGTCAACCATGCTTCAGCAAAAGAAAGAGCTTCTCCACTTGCAGCTTTCGTAAAAAGTATATCTGAAAGTGGAGCAACCTTATCTGCAATAAATACTTTTTTTACCAGACCTATTATAAACAACATCAATCCATGCGATATATTCTGAACACTCACTTTAATCTGATTGATATTTCTTAGCTGTGGCATAAGTTCGTAATGCCTTACGATCGGGCCAGAAATAAGATGCGGAAAAAAACTTATATATGACAAATAACGCATCAATGGGTATAAACCAGCACTGCCCTTTCTTATATCTAGAAGGTAAGAAACGTGCTCAAATGTTATAAAGCTAATTCCAAGCGGCACTATTATTGATAGGATCGGGGGTGAAACATTAAACAAATCACCAATAGCACCTAAAAAGAAATTGAAATACTTATAAAACCCTAGAATCACTAAGTTTGCCAGGATACCAAATATAATAATAAATTGGCGTTTAAAGTAAAAATAACACCAAGCAACCAGCCAGTTGAATAGAACGGAAGGTAGTAAGTATAACAAAAAACGAATGTCGAACAGTGTATAAAAAATAAGCGAAGAGATAAGTAATGTTTTTTCTCTGCTTATCCATTGAGACCCCTGGTAAAACAGGAGCAGTGTGAAAGGAAGAAAAATTAAAATGAAGACTTGAGAATTAAACAGCATAATTAATAATAAAAGAACCTTAATACCACCCCTTATCTTTTTTTACCAGAGTAAGTAAGATTAACAAAGTGGTGCCGAAGACAGGATTTGAACCTGCGACCTACTGATTACGAATCAGTTGCACTACCCCTGTGCTACTTCGGCTATTAAATCTTGATTATTTCTTTTTCTTCTTAGAGACTTTTTCAATTGAACAGCTTTCACCGCAAGTTTCAGGAAGATTGCCAAAAATATATGCTATGACAATTCCACCCACAGTAAACGCTAGAAATTTATGCAGCATAAATGCCCCAAGAAGGGTTGCAGAAACCGGATACACCCCAAACCAGTGCACTCCTTCACCCAAGCCAACTATGAACCAGAGCTTTAAACCAAAGAATAATCCTTTCTTAATTCCCTCACCACAAATACCTTTATAAAATTTGCAGTAAGCACAAGCTGTTGCCAAGCCAATCAGGAGACTTCCTATACCCATCATAATACATGGAAACCGGTCTTCGCCATTCATATCTCTCCAGAGGTTTGCATATTTCTCAGTTTCTTCACCAAACAGAAATCCCCAAACAAAACCTCCAACTAAAAAATAAATAATACCAAAAGCAAGACCAGCAAGAAGAGTTCTTGTGTACTTACAATTCTTTATTCCATTTTGCATAAATACCTCGTTAAATTAAGGGTGTAAAAACTTTTGCATTCTATATTTATTATTTGAAGAAGGCAATTTTTTAGAATTAGACTGTGTTGACATATTCATAATTAAATAATAAAAGGCAATCAGTTCTATATTTCTATAATTATGGTGTTGACAAAAGTAATATTTAAGATAGAAGATCTTTTATATTTTTATATGTTATGGAGAAAAATTTTATGAATAAACTTTTAATTGGAACGGCCATTGGTACGGTTATGCTAACTAGTTGCTTTGCAGCAGAAGCTCAGCAGTCTGACATGGAAAGTAAGGTTAATCAGTTGGAAGAAAAAATTGCCAAGCTTGAAAGATTACTTGAAGAGAAAGATCAAAAGAAATCTAATGGGGAAGTTAAAACAAAAAAATCTGAAAGCGCCAGTTATAGTGGCCCGGTAAAAATCTCTTTAAAGCCAGCTCCAAAATTTGAAACAGCTGATGGAAGCTTCAAATTCGGTATTGGTGGGTTCTTACAGGAAGATGCCGCATGGTTCAGTGATGATATTTCTGACCACCCAGATGGTTTCAATCTACGCCGCGCCAGAGTAAGTGTTGAAGGAACAATATTTGATGACTGGGCATATAAATTTGAGAATGATTTTGCTAACAACCAAAGCAGGATAACTGATGCTTTCATAAGCTATTCTGGTGCAAAGCCTGTTAAAATAACCGCAGGACAATTTAAAGAGCCATTTAGTTTAGAAACTTTAACCAGCGATAAATATACAACCTTTATTGAAAGAGCCTCTCTTGCTGCCTTTGCTCCAGACAGAAATATTGGTGTTGCAGCTTTAATAGATGGCTTAAACTGGTCTCTAACAGGTGGTTTTTTCAGGAACAATACGGGCAGCACCGCAACTGATGACCAGCAATATTCATTCACAGCACGTACACACTATGCACCTATAGCAGAAGAAGATAAAAGTGTTCACCTTGGTTTGGCATTCAGCCACCGTGTGCCTGAAGAATCTTCAAAATCTTTCAAGTATGAGTCAAAAGCCGAAACATCTTTGCAAAGTTTGCGCTCTGTAAGCACTGGGACAATAAAGAATGTCGATGATACAAATCTTATTGGTTTGGAAGCCGCCACAGTTCTTGATTCACTATCATTACAAGGTGAATATGTTCTTGCTGATGTAAACAGGAGTTCAGGAAATGAAAGTCTTGATTATAATGCATGGTATGCTCAAGCCTCTTACTTCCTAACCGGAGAAGTAAAAAATTATGATGCCAAAAAGGGTATCTTTGGCAAAACAAAGCCAAAGGCAAATTTCAGCCTGAAAGATGGTGGACTTGGAGCTTGGGAAGTTGCCGCACGTTACAGCAATCTTGACCTCAATGACGGCCCTCTTTCAGGTGGAAGGATGAGAAATTCTACACTTGGTGTTAGCTGGTATCCTAATGAATATGTAAAATTCATGGCAGATTATATTAAGGTAAATACTGATGATAACGCGCCAGTAAAAAATGATGACCCGAGCGTATTCACACTACGTATGCAAGTAGATTTCTAACCCTAACTATATGCAAATAAAATAACCCCGAAAAAACACTCGGGGTTATTTTATTTAAATTAAATTATGCTGCATTGGTAATTTCTTCTATTTTCTTCCTGATATTTTCTGGTGGATATTTTCCCCAACCTGAAAATAAAACTTTTCCATATTCAGCAACATCTATATTTCCAGTTTTTGCCTGCCTTAAAAATAAAGGCAGTTTCATTTTATCAACACTCACATAATGCCATGTCGGCTTGCCGTTATAAAAACCGCACGAAAGATATATATTGCCATTCTTATTAGCAAACCTTACATACTCCTTTCTATGTTGTTCTGAGTTTTGCATAATAATTCCAGAAAATTAATCTGGTAAAGAATGTTGCTTTTCCACTGGAGAAACCCGCTCTACAACTGCACCAGTTTGCATTGTTGGAACATTATCTCCCGATACATTTTCAGTAACTCCTTGCCCCCCAGATGCTGCTGCCACCTTTCTTCTTGCCGCCTCTTCTGCGATCCAAGCTTCTCCTTGCGCTCTTCTTGCCAATCTCTTTCTCTCCTCCCTTTCTAATAATTCTGCTGCGACCTTTTTCTTTTCAGAAAGATTATCTTCAACTTTTTGAATTCCTAAATCATCAAGATTAAACCCTTTTTTATC
>ENA-OOOS01000019-OOOS01000019.1-human-oral-metagenome-genome-assembly--contig:-NODE-19-length-9884-cov-14.556933_pt1 | contig 9884 bp, 8 predicted proteins | sample MGYA00245256_ERZ501121 | MGnify/ENA primary metagenome ERZ501121 (study PRJEB25959, sample SAMN05335025) | human oral metagenome | host: human-associated | place: USA: California | collected 2014-04-22...
TTTTTTGCAATACCAGAAAAATTTTCGTTTTGATGAGAAAATGACAATTCTCTACCTGCGATATAATTCGCGCAAGCCGTTAAGCAATCGAAAAGATCTTTTGCATTGGATGAAGATAAATCGTTTTCCATCGTGGTGATTATAAAGTATGGGCTGCACTTGAAAATGGTAATAAAAAGTTTTTCTGTTAAATCGCTGCGGCTCTTTTTTGGCACTGGCTTTTATTTGTTTTTAAGTATAAATGGCCCATTTTGTGGTGCTCAAATAGATTAAACTGCTATTGAAAAGAGTCCCAGTAAACAAACACTTAGAGGAAAAGTTGAACATGCAGATGATTGGGGTAAAGAAACAGAGCCAAATTTTTCCAAAGGGCATGCAGTTGAAGGGGTAAGGAATAAGGATACAAGTTATTTAAAAGGCAGCGCACAAATGGGTGAGCTTGATGCAGCTAAAGAAGATCCTGATGCCGATGATAAAGAGCTGATGATTGCGTGGGATCATTGGCGTAATCGTTTTTTGCAGGCGGTATTAGCCAGTACTTCGGAAATGCTTAATAGTGATCAAGGACGGAGTTTTCACATTAATCCACATACTCATGTTATGGAGCCCAAATATCCGGTAGGTACAGTTGCGTGGTTTGTTTGTGAAGTAACGCGCGATAAACAAATTAAAAGGCTACGCATACTTAATTCCTCTGGTTTTTCCGATTATGATCAGGCAGTGATTGAAGCAGTACAGGCATTGCAAGGCTCAAGCTTGTTAAGGTTTCCTAATGGCTCTAGGAGAATGGCCGTTCTGCAAGGAGGAGCAGTAGAAAGGGCCACGCAAGCCCAGAAACAATATTTTCGTTTTGGTGATGTTGAACGATATCGAGTACCTGGTTATTAATGGATGAGAAAATTACAGGCAATAGTTCTATTAGTTATAATCGCACTTTTCACTACTGCTGCTGGCACAGCATACTTTATCGCGCGCAATCAGTCCAAACTGATTTATGGCAATGTCGATGATGTGCCGGATATGCCTGTTGCTATCGTTTTTGGTGCGGGCATAGGCACTCCTGTCCTTAACGATAGGGTTTATACAGCTGTTTCTTTATATAAAAAAGGTAAGGTGCGTAAATTACTTATGACGGGAGACAATAGTCATCTTAATTATGATGAACCACAGGCGATGAAAACTTTAGCTATAGCAGCGGGGGTACCTAAAGAAGATGTTGTCTGTGATTATGCTGGTTTTCGAACCTATGATAGTTTGTATCGCGCGCATAATATATTTGATGTCCAAAAAGCTATTTTGGTTACACAACGGTTTCATCTGCCGCGGGCTATCTTTATAGCCCGTCAATTGGGGCTTTCAGTAGTCGGCATGGATGCAGCCTTACGCTCTTACGGCATTGAACAAATTTGGTATGAGCTTAGAGAAATTCTTGCTACTGAATATGCTTGGTTGGATGTAGCTATACAACGCAAGCCGAAATTTTTAGGTAAAAAAGAATCACTTTATTGAATTGCAGGATTTTGTGCTAATTGAGCAGCAGAGTCAATGTATGTATTGGCTACAGACAATTGTCTTGGTTGAGGCTCAGCAGCTATAGAATATGGTTGTTCGCTTCTGCAAAGATGGTCTAAAATTACTGAATTCTTTATTAATTGGTCTGCTAATTTCTGTTCTTCTTTATTATTAGCTGAAAGCATAGTTTGTAATGAAGTTATATGAGCTATTGCTGATGGAATAGAAAATTCGGCAGAGTATAAGCGAATACCGTGTGGTAAATCTCTAGCGCTTAAGTTTCGATAGGCTATTCTTTTAGCTGGGTTTATTAATTCAAATTGACTGCTTTCATAACATAGTGTGACATGTATGCCTGGTGAGATAACGAACGATTGTCCACTTATGTCTACTATCACTTTTTTGCCATTGCCTGAATGTAAGTTATAAATAGAAATTACACCTGGTTCTGGCTTTAATATGCAGACGATAGAGCCTGAACCAATTGAAATTTTACCCAAGGCAGTTAGAACAAGAATATCGTTTTTAGGAGTAAATAAAGCATTGCCGCAGGTTAAGTGGAATTGGTTGTCTTGTGATAATGGTCCACAACCAACATGACTTAAATCGATGGTGTTTAATTTTTCAGCATCAAAGTTATCTTGTTTAATTACACTGACAGCAATAGAATCAGCTTTTGCAGGAATAGTTTTAGCAGTGCTCAGACATTTTAATAACGAATCTACCTTTTGGTCTTGTGCTTGAACATATGGAGTGCTGAAAGCAAATATGCTCAAGATTACTAAAGGTAAAAGCTTATATAGGTAGTGTGCCCGAGTTGTCATGTTAAAGTCACCTAATTGGTATTGCTCTTACTACCATTATGTTCCCAAGCAGTATTTTGCACTCACACCCGAAATAGTCATTTCAGTCCACTAGAAGTGTTATTTTGATCTTTGCGAGTGAAATTGGTTTAATTAAACCAATTTAAACCGGATAAAAGTGTCTATTCATCGGCGTTTGAACTGAGACTAATCAGTGAGAAAACCCGCTTCAAATCGATTGTTTGGATGAATTCAAGGATTATCGAAAGAGTGATTTGATATGGATAATAAGAGAATAGATATTTTATATATTGACCGTTCCGACACATGGTATACATTTTATTCCGGATACATAGTATACACTCAAGCACCAAAGGGATTTTTTAGGGGCTGCAAAGTTTTTTCCTCTAAATCAATGTAACCAAGGTCATATTTCATAAAGCTAACTAACCAGATACCATTATCAACCTCCTTAATCCCTACTGCTTGTCCAGCAAGACTTGAGCTTAAATTTATCTTTTTACGATAGATACAAATACGTCCACAAGTTGTGACCACAACAGTTTGGTCATGGAATGGATAATCAGGCTCTGGAATGCCCCGATACGGTCTAGAAGAGGCAGTATAGACTTCGGCTGGGTATTTCATGTTGAGAGCTTCGTGTGGTCGTTCGTTGTTAAACTCTTCAACAAAGAAATCAAACTTCGCTTGTTGCTGTAGGATGTTGGAACCAGCAGGTCTAGTTGTTTCTTTTTTAAGTGTTAGATGCATACGTTCATGCCGACCATTCTGCTGGGGTTTCCCAGGCTGAATACGCTCTATACAAATACCTAACGCAACCACCAAACAGACATCTTGGAAAGATTGAATAATGCATTTGGTGAAGCGAAAGGAACACCATTGTCAGAACGGATTGCCAGTGGTAAACCACGTTCGCGAAATAATCTTTCAAAGGCTGTAAAAGCTGGTTCTTCTTTGTTTGATTCCAGTGCTTCACACAAAAGCAAATAGCGAGAAGCATGATCAGTGACTGTTAATGGATAACAGTATTGTTTATTGCCAAGTTGGAACTCGCCTTTGTAATCAGTACACCACAAATCATTTGGTGTTGACCCAGCAGATAATGGAGTCCCTTCGGCTTTATTTCTTCTTAGTTTAGGTCTGGTGACTAATTGATGCCGGTCTAAAACAGCATGTATGGTACTGCAGGCTGGAACTTTTATTTCGCTACGCAATGAGCGCATTAGCCGCTCACGAATTTTTCTGGCACCCCAATGTGGTTTCTCGCGCTTAGCTGAGACAATTGCAGCTTCTATTTGTGCGGGCAATTGATTGGCATAGCGAAGAGGCCGACGATCTCGATCATTTAGTCCTTCTAATCCGCACTCCTCGTATCGGTCCAAAATCTTGTAGCCAGTCCTACGAGTTATGCCGAATTCACGGCATAACGATGCCATGCTTTCTCCATCCTTGAGCCGAATAATAAAACGCATCCGTTCGTCCATAACTGAACTCTCCTTCCACGGCATATCCCCTTTGCCTCCCTTCTCTTGAAAAGGCAAAGTGTATACTATGTCTCCGGAACGTTCCGTATACTATGTCTTCGGTATGGACAAATAAGTGAAAATGGCACAGGGGGGAATCGAACCCCCGACCCCGCGGTTATGAGTCGCGTGCTCTAACCATCTGAGCTACCGTGCCGTTAGGCAAATTATCTAGACTGACTAGCCTGGCTGTCAACAATGTCATTAATAAATCAAATAAAGTCTACATCTTTTTGCACAGTAATTTGTGGAAGAAGTAAAGCTAATCGGTTATTTTAGATAAGAGAGATAGGATAATACGATACTCAATGTTAGAAAATTTACTGCAAGAAGCTGAACAGGCAAAAAACGCCGGGGACAATGAAAAAACAGTACAAATATATAGGCAGATAATTCAACTTGCAGGCAACGATGAAAGCGAAGCGCCTCAATTAGCTTTTTGTTTGCAAGAATTGGCGCAAATATATTTGGAGTATGGTCAATATAGAGAGGCTGTACCACTGTATCAGCAACTAATTGCATTAGGTGGACGCATACTTGGCACTGAGCATCCCGATATTATTAGGGCTGGTGTAAATTTAGGACGTGCTTTTGAGGGTTGCGGAGAAGTTGAATTAGCTGATGAAGAATATAAATTAGCTACCAGCAAAGCAGAAAAAGCTTTTGGTATTTCTCATCCAATGGCTCAAGAAATAAGGCAAGAATATTTTGATGCTGTTGCCAATCGACAAGTAGTAGAAGAAGATAAGTTAAGGCATGGACTGACACTAGAACCAGCTTCTAAAAATCCAAATATAAGCGGTACTTTTCCTACATTACCTACAACAAATTCTGTTAATAGGACTGCCTCAGAGTTAAATCCAGTAGTAAACAGAAATGCTATTGCCAGACCTGGCAAAAAATATTCAAGTCTCAAACAATCTACAAAGATAAAAAAATTGCGCTATGTAGCTGAGTCAGTCGAAAAGGAGTCTGGCAATATTCTCAAGCCGCAGGGATTAAAGCGTCACGGACGAGACATATTTTATGTAATTAGTGTAATCCTGTGCATTGGTGCAATATTTATCGCTTTTTCAAAATTGTTTGTGCCCAATGAATTACCCGATAGTAACTTGATTGCGCAGCGATTAATCGGCAGTGTGTTTAGATCAGTGGATGGTGTAAATGGAATTCAATTTATCGATAACAAGTATGCTGTGCTTTTAAATGATGTTCATCATAGAAAAATTCCCTATTCTTTATTAAAAGGTGGTATGCGCGACCTTAAAGATATGATTTTGAGTATGGCGGTTAGCAAGGAAAAGTGGTATCAGCTCAATCAAGATGAATTAATAAGCGATAGTGGAAGTGTTTACTATGCAGGAGAGAATGTACCTGAATTATTTTTGGTTAAAAAAATGATTGCTCTGGCAGATTTTGCCAAACGTTATTATGCACAATACAGTTGTTATCCGGATAAAACTGAAAAATTAAAGGACGAGCCGGGCTTAGCTTATATAAATCCCTTCGATAACAAACCCGATCTCCCTTATATACGTAGGCTGAGCGCGTCATTTGCTAAAGATGCGATTTTTCCTGGATTAAAGTCAGAATCAACTGTAAGTGACTGTTATTGGTTTTTAAGACGTGGTGGATGCTGGAGCAATGATTTGACAGGTAGTCCGGGTAAAATTAGTGCATTATCCCTTTTTACTTCACAACGTTGCGCAGATGGTTATAAAGTTACTGAATTTTATATCCATGGTTTTGATAGACATGGCAAATTGATCACTGCAGGAAAGCCGGAAACATATTTTGCTATTGGCTTAAATCTAGGGCAAAGCCTTAACGATGATAATAAAGAAAGAATTCAAGAAACCCAAAAGGCCAGCGTTCATCCACCAGAAAGAATTTATATTACGCCAGGAGATACTGTAGATGTCCGTTTCTGGCGCCAGTTCCTATCTGCTTTATTATTAGGTTCTGTTCTTTTAAGTTTGGTTGCATGGATTTTCTTAGAATCTAAACAGCGCCGGCAAAATCCCAAACGAGCGCTGCAACCGATAGAAGTTATATCTATTATTTGCTTCTCGATTTGGGCTTATGTAACCTTAATTCATATGTTTCCATAAGTCGATTACCTAAGCTGTAATGCGTTTCTTTTTAGTTTTGCTGTTAACACACCACTTATTCTGGCAGCACACCGCGGGCTAAAATTATTCTTTCTCGTCCATGTCGTGCTTGATCGCGCGCTTTTTTGGCCCCTTGCAGCAATTTATCCATTTCCTGGCAGTCTTCAGGGATTGTAGCAATACCATAAGCTGACCATAGACTACGGGTATCTATGTCAGAGGTTAAAGGAGCTTCGGATAATACTTCAATAATACGATTGGCGGCAGCACCTGCTGCTGAGGCATTACTATTAGGTAATAACATAGCAAAATCGGTTTGCTCGAAATGCCCCAGTATATCTACAGGCCTTTTTACTTGTGAAATCCTTTGCATGGCTCTACGAATAGCTATGGCAGGCAAATTTTCAATTGGCTTATGTTCGCCTTTCTTTAAACCAAGGCTAAATATGATAACTGAAAATGGAAAATTGAAATATTGATATCGCATGTATTCTTGATCAAGAAAATAAATGAATGCAGGATAGGTCAAAATGCTAGTTTCCGCTTTTAAAAAGCTCTTACTGACCATTTGCAATTCGTTTTCATCAACTCCAAAAGCTTTTAAATTAGCGATACGATTTTGCTGTGATACTTGATCACTAATTTGTACTAAAGCAGAACTTACTAAATTGAATATTATAGGTATCCATTCGGCTTTAGCCAAAGGACGTTTAGCTAATAGTTCAAAGATGGTACTGTGATTATCAACTAATTCGTAAAAATCAATTTGTTGATCTACATTACCGGGAGCTGCCTTATTTAACCGTATACGCAATTCTTCTTCGGAAATCATGGCATTTTTTCTAATTAAACATGATTCCATATGCAGACCATTGGTTTCTAAATAATTCAACTGCTCTAATAAGGTGAGCCCCGCTCTAAGCAGAGTTTCCATATCAATGCTTATGCTTAAAGCAAGTGTTTTTTGCCCAGGATAAAAGCGATATTCACCATTACGCCAAGTAATCAATTCTTTAATGGCTAATTCACCAGCTGTTTCTTTTAATAAACAATGAATAGGAATACCGTCAATAAAATATACTTCGCAAGTTTCTTGTTTGTTCTCAACTGCTAATTTGCCACTCATACTTTGATGACTAATCGTCTTTAGTAAATTAGGTACGGGAGTGACTTTTAAATTTCCAGATGCTATGGCTGTTTCGTCAACGAGAGCTTGGTCTAATATGTGGCTTATGCCTATACCTGTGGTAAGTCTTTCTGTAGCTATAGGATTCAAATCTTTTCTTGTAGCAGCTGTTGGCAAAATTGGCTTATCAGCGCCCTTAATACTGCCAGCACCTTCTTTAACCAGGCTGTGTATTAAACTAGTATCTGTGCTTATATGTTGCCATAAAATTTCTTTACCATTAGGTGTTATATGAGCTAAAGCCCAAGTAGGTTCGCCTTGCTCCGCTACGATCAAAGCGTACAGCACAAAATCCCGCTCTTTATCCTGTGTATCTTGAGCAAGTGAAAAGGGCAATTCTATTGAGCGTCCTATAACTTTGGCAGTTTGTTCTCTGACGAATTCTAAATCTCCTAGCGCAGGCAAGGCCATCTGCTTAGGCAGACATAAGGCTTTAGAGGCGGCTGATTTGCTTGTTTGGAACATCTAAAGTTACACTTGATTGATATACAGAAATAATAACCCTTCCGAATAATATATCCTTTTATCTCTGTTCCCGCTTTGATAATTAATTTGCGCTTTTAAGTGGCTGTAAGAAGAATTATTATCTTACGGATAGAGACCACGCAAGCGCTTGGCTTCGGCTAACCGGCTAATTCCTATGCGTAAAGCAGCCATCCGTAGCCTTAAACCGGACTTTTTACTTAAATCAAAAATTTGTTGGCAGGCACGTCCCATAATTTGTTCTAGTCTTTGATTTACTTCTTCTTCTGTCCAGAAAAGATGCATTAAACCTTGCACCCATTCAAAATAACTTACGGTTACTCCACCAGCATTAGCCAAAATATCAGGCACTACCATAATATGTTTTTCTTCTAAATATCGATCAGCTTCTGGATTAACTGGGCCATTGGCAGCCTCAACAATAATTTTGCAATTGAGAGTGGATACATTATCTTTGCGAATTTGATTACCTAACGCAGCCGGTATTAATATGTCACAGGGTAAGGCTAATAATTCATCATTACTTATTGATTTCCCGCTAGAGAAATCGGCGACTTTTCCCATTTCGGAAACATAAGCTAATAGGCGCGGTATATCTAATCCATCAGCATTATAAATACCGCCATAAACATCGGATACGGCAACTATTTTATAACCCGACTCATGCAATAGTTTGGCAGTTACTGAACCTACATTGCCAAAACCTTGAATGGCTACAGCTGGGTTATTAGTTTTTAGTTCAGCATGAGCCACTGCTTGTTTAGTACAAAAAGCCACACCGCGACCGGTAGCTTCTTGTCTGCCTAAAGATCCACCTATAGAAATAGGCTTACCAGTAACAACGCTGGGCACAGTATAGCCTACGTTTACACTGTAAGTGTCCATTATCCAGGCCATGGTTTGTTCATTGGTGTACATATCTGGTGCTGGTATATCTTTATCAGGACCAATTAGGTTGATAATTTCAGCTGTATAACGTCTAGTTAGGCGTTCTAGTTCTCCTGGAGACATTCTCCAAGGTTCACAACGAATGCCGCCTTTGGCGCCGCCAAAAGGAAGTCCCATCAGCGAACATTTCCAAGTCATAAGCATAGCTAAACCGGCTACTTCACCTAAATTCACCTCCGGATGAAAACGAATGCCTCCTTTGGCTGGACCTAAGGAGACATCATGATGAACGCGATAACCGGTAAATGTTTGTACTTTGCCATTGTCTAAACGTACCGGAATACTAACTATTAAAGACCTTTTGGGATAGCGTAACCGCTCGTGTAATTCAGCGTCTAAACCCATTTCTAAAGCAATTTCATCTAATTGTTTTTGTGCCATTAGAAAATGTTCGGTTTCGCACTCCACAGCCTCTTTTTTTGTGGGCTTAATGGATACCATATGCGTGCCTCCGAGCTTCTTTATAAAAGAACCTAAACAGTCCTAATATTACAGGTTTCTGTTAGAGTATGTTATTAGTTATAGACTGTAAATGTTGTAAACACGAAAATTTCAAAGGATTAATTATAGTCATGCTTTTTAGGTTGCATATTGGCTAGATATGCGGTGTTTAGATGGCAAAGACAACGCATGAAATTCAGCACCATACTCAATTTATGTCTAGTTTTTGTACCTTTGCCTATTTTAGGCAAATGGCTTGGCTTTTCACCAGTTTTTATTTTTGCTACTGCCTGTTTAGGTATTATTCCTTTAGCGGCGATTATGGGTAGGGCTACTGAAGCTCTTGCCGACAGAGTGAGTGTGGGTTTGAGTGGCTTAGTAAATGCCACTTTTGGTAATGCCTGTGAATTGATTTTGGCATTTGTGGCTTTGCAAGCCGGTTTTATTGATGTAGTAAAAGCCTCTATTACTGGATCAATTATAGGCAATATTTTATTAGTATTAGGTGCAAGTATGTTGGCCGGTGGTTGGCGCCATAATAGACAGACTTTTGATAGAAAAGCAGCCACAACTACGGCTACTTTATTGGCTTTAGCGGCAATAAGTTTAACTGTACCGGCTGTATTTCATTACTCTCAGTACTGGCAATTAAGCTGGCAAGGCATGACTGAAACTTTTATTGAACACCAACAAAAACTAAAAGGTAAAGAAGTTGAATTAGCTTTGGCAATTGCCGGTGTGCAATTGGTTACTTATGTATTGAGTATTATTTATAGCTTCCAACCGCCGAGAAAAGCTAAACAAAGCAAAATAGCAGAACAGAAAGCAGAAGTATTGGGAGTTAAAGAAAAAAAAA
>ENA-OOOS01000020-OOOS01000020.1-human-oral-metagenome-genome-assembly--contig:-NODE-20-length-9814-cov-71.638072_pt1 | contig 9814 bp, 11 predicted proteins | sample MGYA00245256_ERZ501121 | MGnify/ENA primary metagenome ERZ501121 (study PRJEB25959, sample SAMN05335025) | human oral metagenome | host: human-associated | place: USA: California | collected 2014-04-22...
TTTTTTTTAAGAGAACATCGTAAAATTTTAAGATCTGGCTTCTCCAACCCTATTTCGCAAGAGAGTAGGCATGGATCAAAGGGTTCATATAAACCAAAATCACGAATAAGTCTGGCCAAACGATCGTCAATGTTGGACAGCATTGCTACGGGGATACCATTTCCCTTTAGTTGACTCACCAGCTCATACATTTCAGCATTTACCCCAATAGCGTCTTTCATAACGGTATTGAAGTTTTGTACCCAATCTTTTGGCAAACACACTTTTCTGTCTTTTGCGTATTGGAGCCAAAATTCTGCGTCTGTTTTACCCAGTTTAACAGCTTTTTTCTTGTCTTGGTTGATCTGTTCAAATCCTTCTGCAGAAAGATTAAAACTTGTGCATAGAAAATGAACTACCGCTTCTCGATTTGGTTCCATTGTCATCACTCCACCAAAATCAAAAACTATGGCTTGTGGAGCTGCAGATAGATTAGCGCAAGTTGTTAGCAAGAAAAGCATTACTTTTTTAATCATAAAACACCTCTTTTTTGACTTTTAAAAGTGGAAGAATATCACACTCGGGTCAAATGATTTCACCGTAAAAACTACGGTAGCAAGAGCCCATAATCTTGAAGTTCCTGTGCTTTTTTCAAAAGGTCGGGTTTTTGATAGCAATTCAACTTATGTTTAGTGCTCTCTAAATAGGATTCCACTGTTCGATGAGAAAGTTCCAAGGAATCAGCAATACTTCTAGCCGTTTCTCCGCTGAGATACAGAAAAAGACACTCTTTTTCTCTTTTTGAAAGAAGAGGAGCATTCACTTTTAATTGGGCTAGGAAATCAGCTCTTTTTTCTTTTCCTAAATGGGACTTGACTTCTTCCCTTCTATAAAATCTAGCACCTAGGAATATACGAATATCGATTGGATCGGATGCAAGTTCCTGCAAAGATTTCTCAGCTTTTCGTTGAAATTCAAAACAAAAACGTTTTTAATAACGGCAGCTCATTGACAAGGAGGGCATAGTTTTTTTCATCAACATTTAACCCAAAGGAAAATCCCTGCAATTTCCCATCTTTTTTTGAAGTAAGGATAAGGGAATCCTCTATCCCAAAAGTCTTGGCTTGCTTCTTTGTTTCAAGATAAGCCGAGTCCCTCATGCTCTTCGTGAAGAAAACACCTTCTGGAATAAGTTCTGGAGCTTTTAAAAAGGGGTTGTAGAGGAATAATTCATGATAAAGGTAATGCTCTAACCATGCGGGGTGAGAACTTAGGCAAGCAGAATGCCCTTCCTGAGTTACAAAAAAGTAGCTGAAATGAGATATCCCAAAGGCGTCTACAAGAGGGTTAATTAGGGGACGTATTTGATCGCATAATTTATGATGCTTGCGTAATGGGTAATCCCAAAATTTATTTGCCATAGGTCACGCATTATATAGCACCCTGGAAAAGAATTAAAGGTTCGCTTGATGTTTTTCTTGAAAAGATCTAATAGCATTAATGAAAGTAAAGAAAAAATGTAAGTATACTTCCCTCAACTTGATCATTTTCTTGATAACCACTAAGAATGCGAGTGATAATAAAGAAAAAGAACAAGCTGCACGAAACTCAACTCCTTCTTTGGTCAATATCAAATATTTACGATGGATGAGCTAACTGCTTGGCTGTCGAAGGAACCTGCTCGTTCTATCAACTATCCGACCCTCCACAATTCTTTGGCTTATCACCAGAAACAAAGCCATATCTTTCGGATTCGCAGTGGTTTGTATTATTCTATTCCTATGAGAGTGCTTGCAAGCTCTTATCCTGTTGATCCTTTTCCTGTTACCAGCAGAATGACAGAGGATGAGGTATTAGCCTATCCAACTGCTCTTGATTTGCACGGAAAACTGCATACTACTTCTAGCAAATTTATCTACCTCTCAAGAGAACGAGTACTGTCTTCTTTCATTTTTGAAGAGATTGAATATCAGGCAGATTCAATTCCAACAGTATTGAAGGCAAACAATAACGAGCAGTTTGGAACTCAATCCGTCGATCGACTAGGTCAAAGTATTTTAGAAATATCTTACCGAAAGCGGCTTAGAGGAACATCGAGAAAGAAGTTCATCAAGAGCTCAGCTAGCCCCACCGACCCGCCAATAATTAACAAATTTGTTAGTAAAAGGCAGGTGCAGCTTGCCAATAATTAACAAATTTGTTACAAATCAACAATGAACAAGCTACCAGTAAATCCTTTCAAATTTGGAGATCCGGTCGATGGAGACTATTATCTACCACGACCTGATCTTGAAAATTTCGTCTCTCAATTTCTGATTAATCGTATTCACGTCGTATTAATTGGACCGCGTAGATTTGGCAAAACATCTTTTCTATTAAATCTTCTCAAAAAGCTTAATAAGAGTTCAAATTCTTATATATTCATCGATATTTTCAATATCACATCTCACAAGGATTTTCTCCACCAAATGTTGCGAGCCTTAAAAAACAGAGAAGGTTGGGCTGATTCTGTCAAATCAACATTCAAAGCAATCACTAACCTGAGACCTAAAATATCTACCCAAATTGACCTAAACACAGGAACTCCATCATTTGATTTCACCTTAGATTCTGTTATCTCATCAGAAAAAGACATTAAAGAAATAATTCAGGACGTTCTTTCCTCTCTTAGCAAACTTGAAAAAGGATTAATCTTTGCAATAGATGAATTTCAAAAAATCACTGAAATCGATGATGGCGGATGGCTAGAAGCTACATTGAGAACCCATATGCAGCAATTACGAAACATCTCTTTTATCTTCACAGGTTCCAGAAGAAGCGTGATCTACGATATGCTGAACAACCCATCTAGGCCTTTATATAAGTTTTGTCAATCGATCGAATTTCCATCTTTTGGAGATGAGTTCACAGACTGGGTATTAAAAAGGTTCATGAATGTTGGAATAACATGCGAACGTGACGCTATACAGCACCTCAGAAAACTTGTCCAAGACACCCCTAATTACGTACAGATGGTGTGCTTTCACCTAGTAGCACTTGGAAAAAACAAAATTACAATTGAAGAAATAAATAACGCTCTGAAAATTGTGGTTCAACAAAATGCATACGCTTATCAAACGCTACTTAGCACATTAACACCCACACAACAGAGAACTTTAAGGCTTGCAGCAAAAGAAGGAAAACAAATCTTTGCAAAAGAGCTTTTAAGTAAATACGAAATCACCAGCGGAGCAGCTCTATCATCAGCCATTAAATCGCTGAAAGACAAAGAAATCTTAGATGAAGAAGGCGCCGGTCGAGGGACTGTAATCTTTGACGATCCCTTATTTGCAATCTGGTTAAGGACTTCGTTTGAATAAGACAACGAGAAGCATTTCAAATACTGTTTATAAAAAGACCGAATAGCCCTTTCGAACTATTCGGTCTGAATGCCGATGACCGGACAGTTATCGAACCATTTTGTCGAGGGAATGCGCAAGATCTATGAGCTAGAACCCTTTATAAAGCTGGAATCTTCCCTTGCCGATGAGCGCAGCAAAGGATCAAAGATCTACAAAAGGGCTGCTTAGCATGATTTTACACAGCTTTTGTCTCTTTTTCTTACATCCTTCATAATATATATAGAACTTTAGCCGAGGGGGTTTCTAAGGAGGCGTTTCGGAAGTGTTCATAACTTCCTAAGCAACGAACTTTCTATCAAATGCCATAAGTCTCTAATTTTAAAAGCTTAAATACTCTTATTCAATACAAGCGGCCGCAGAGGAATTGACTTTTTTTATTGCACACCGGTATCATATGATGCTATAATAATATACAAAGAGACATGAAATGCACGATAAGCGCCCCTCGGATCGAGAGCTGACTAAGCGATTAGATGAAGCAAAAGAGTTTTTAAAAAACCGACACGGAGTGTTTGCTATCCCTTCTAAGATTGTCGGTGAGTTAAATGATCTCGACATCGGAGATACAAATGATGTTTGGCAGTTGGTTAGGGAGCTGTTGGAAGAAATTTCTCCAAGGGATTACAAGGGATCAAGACCCCCACAAAAGTCCTACGAGAAAGCAATAGCTGGACTTGAATTACTAGCCTTTAGCTGGTGGAGTCCTAGATGTGCTAAGCAAATGTATATCAAATTTGTTTTGAAGAATCAGCGATATTATTACGTCTCACTGCATCAAAGCCGTTCGACAAAACAAAAAGGAGAAGATTAAAATGAAGTGTCTAAATTGTGATTGTGAAAAATTTGAATCAAAAAACATCCGCTTTACTCCTGAGATAAAAGGAGAGGAAGTCGAGGTGGTCGTGCCCTCATTTGTTTGCACAAAATGTCAGACGCCGTTAATGGATGGGGAGCAAATGAATGTGCTTAGAAGGAGCGCTGCGGATAAATATCGCAAGCAACATAATCTTTTGACATCGGAAGACATTATCAAATATCGCGCTTCGCTTGGAATGTCCCAAACTGCTTTTGCAAACTATTTAAAAGTTGGAGAAGCAAGCATCAAACGTTGGGAAACATATTTTGTACAAGATGTTGTTCAGGATGACCATATTCGTTTGAAATGTGATGAAGCCTACGCAGAACTTAATGCTCTTGAAGTTCATTGGAAAAGCCAATCCTCTGACATTTATAGCGGCAACAGGCCGTTTTGCTTAGAACTGTTTAAACAAGCTGTGCGCTATTTGATAGGATTCACCAAGAGTCCTTTGTTTTTGAACAAAGCTTTGTTTTATGCAGATTTCAAGCATTTTCAACAGCACGGAATAAGCATCACAGGAGCTAGGTATGTTCATTTAGAATATGGTCCATGTCCAGATCAGTTTCAGAATATCTATCAGCTATTTCTCTCTAAAGGGGTTTTGATTTCCGGTGGTCACCACATTTTAAAAAGCATTGAAAAACCTGATTTAAGTGTCTTTTCCGATTCAGAAAACGAAGTTTTAGAATTTGTTGCCAAAATAACTCAGACAGATGGAGGAAAGAAGCTTTTAAAAATTTCTCATGATGAGGAAGCTTTTAAAAATACCGAACCATTACAGCTGATCAGTTATGAGTTTTCGAAAGAGCTAAAAATATAAAAAGATTGCCATGTTGAATGAAATAAATGCAGCATTCGAGGCTGTAAAGGCTTTTTATAGTGGCTACAAATGGATGGAGGATTTTGAGTAAGAAAATCGAATTGCAGGAAAGCCGTGAAACGGGATTTATAAAGTATTGCCGATTTGGCATTCCACTTTTGAACAACTTGAGTGGGTTTTATATAAATGCTTTGGTGAGAGTTAAGCAAAAGCTACTCGTTCGATATTCCCTGCAAAACTGCATTTTCGGGAGAATAGCTATCGAACCACCCCCATTGAATTCAGCGCTGCGCCTATCTCTCAGAAGAACATTGGGTTACAAAATGAAAAAACCGGACAAATCCTCTTAGAAGAGAGTTTGTCCGGTGAATTGCCCAGCACCGGAGCGTTCTCGAACCAATTTCTCGAGGGAATGAAGCTTCTCTATGAGCTAGAACCTCTTATCAAGGTAAAACCCTATCTCACAAATCAGTGGGAAAAGAGCGGTAGATTGGTTAAAACAGCCTCTTGATCGAGACAACTTGGCTTTTTGATCTCTTCCTCTAATGAAATAGAACCGGGGGCACGCCATACTATTCTAAAAGAGCAGCTTCAACGGCTGCTTTTGCATGGAGATCTGTTGTATCAAACAGTGGGATTTTCGTATCTTTTTGGCTAATTAATAACGTGAGCTCGGCACATCCCAAAATCACCCCATCCGCTCCCTTCTCTGATAACCCATCGATGATTGCCATTATTCGCTTGCGTGAATCATCACGAATTCGACCAAATGTCAATTCATCAAAAATAATTTTGTGAATGAGTTCTTGGTTCTCATTTTCTGGCACAAGAACTTCAATCTTATATCGATTTTGAAGCCGACTTTTATAAAAGTCTTCTTGCATTGTCACCTTGGTCCCCAAAAGTCCAATTTTCCTAATTCCACATTTTTGAATTGCATCCCCTGTTGGATCAACAATATGAAGTATGGGTATGCTAATAGATCCTTCTACCTCAGCAAAAACTTTGTGAATTGCATTCGAAGTCATTATCAAAAAATCAGCCCCAGCAGACTCGAGTTTTTTCGCTAAGCCAGCAACAATTTCTCCAACGGCATCCCATTCATCTCTCTCAACCAGCTCTAAAATTCTCTCAAAATTCACTGAATAAATAATCGATTCGCTTGAATTGTGCTTACCTAATCTGGCATGAACGTATTGGTTCATGATTTGATAGTAATGATGGGTAGACTCCCAGCTCATTCCACCGATTATCCCAATCGTTTTCATGGAAGAATCCTCGCATTTTTGGTTCAAATTGATATAATACTCATATTTCGTCAATTCAAAAGGATAATCTTAGATGCGAAAATATCACCATTATGGCATTCCAACTACCGAAAAACGACAGGATGAAAGCCTTGTTGAAGTAGGTGGCTTTAAGTTTTACTCTACCCCTTTCGAAGGGAATAAATGGCATATTCAATGGCATCGTTTTCCTGAAGGACATGGGCTCCCAGAATTGATAACCCAAGTCCCTCATATCGCCTTTCAAGTTGACGATTTGGACGCTGAGATCAAAGGATGTAAAATCCTTTTTGGTCCTTATAGTCCATTGAAGGGATACCGCGTTGCCATGATTGAAGAGCAAGGAGTGCCTATTGAATTGGTAGAAACGGCGCTGACTGATGAGGAACTTGCATTGCTGGAACAAGAGGAGCTAGGCAAGTCTTATTAGAATATTTTTTTAAAACTAATGAACCTAGAAAAATTGGTTTTCTAGGTTTTTCTAGGTTGACTTCTAGGTTCAGCTAAAATAAATGTTTTATAAGGGTCAAAGGGGCCGGTAGAGAGTTCAACGAGCAGCCCTTCTTGGCACATCTTCTTCAAGCGGTTAGTCGCAGTTCTTCGAGTAAGCTTCCAAAGTTTTTCTGCTTCCATTGCAGAGATTTTACCATGCTGCTGAATATGCTTGATGATAGGAGTGTGCCAAACCTGAAAAGGCACAACTTTCGCTGTCCTTGGATAGAGAGTAACGCGGAAAAAGTGATCTAATTCCTCAAACTTCGGAGCATTGATATGCTGCTGGCGGCAAACTTCACTGATTCGATTGAGTCCTGAGCCCCATTGCTCAATTAGCTGCAATTCTCGGAACACTCTACCCAATACCTTATTTCGAAGCTGTGAGACTCCTGATAAAGCAGTTTCCAAGCTTAGTCCAAAAGGCAATGGCCCTGGATTGGTGACCTCTAACCGATCATCAAAAATGGCTATCTGGATTGGAGATCTTTTTGTTGAATAATCTGCATGCAAAATGGAATTAATGACAGTTTCTCGGACGGCTGCTGGAGGATATTCGGGAATGTCTTCTCTTCGAGCAGAATGAATTTTAGCTCCCAATGCAGTATTGCGCTGAATGAAAGCGAGAATCTCATCAATCGCAATGGGAAGAGGACTTTTAATTTCTGCCTGATCAATAACTTCACTTTTGGTAACACCTTCAAACCGAGCTAATCGGACAAAGGGATCGGGGAACAGCACATCACGATCTTTACCAAAAAGAAGAAGTCCCCCTTTCGTTGGATATTGGCTTTGATGGTAATCAACCAATAATTCAAGCGATTTAGCAGTGGCTTTTGTGAAGGGTTTGTTCAAGGTCGAAAATAGCCTACGAGCCAATTCAAAATCCAGCTCCTCTGGGCTTGATTTCATCTCAGGTGATTGATCAAATGACGTATGCTCTTTAAGTCGCTTGATTTCGGCGATCAAAGCTGCATCAGCTACGCGATTTGTTGAGCCAAGGCGAACATATACGCCCTCACTTTCTCCCTTGGCCTTAAGATAAAAAGGGCCAAAACTATGGGGAACAGTCACAATAAGAACATCACGCCCCCTCCATGAGAGGAATTGTAAGTTTGGGAGAATCGAAGGGCTTACGGAATCAGCAACAGCATTGGCTATCCGCTCTTCATCTTGAAGGATATTGTCTACGCCAATTACTTCTTTTGTTTCCCCTCGCACACCAACAATGAGAGTCCCCCCAGCAGTATTAGCAAAGGCAATGATAGTTTGGACGATTTTTTGAATCGGCTGAGTATTTTCCTTAAACTCAAGAGTCTTACTTTCAGGCTTGGCAAGCAATTCTTCTAGCATTAGAGTTCTCTCAAATATGAACCTAGAAAATAACATAGAAAACTGAATTCGTCAAGTATTTCTAGGTTGTCTGTCTAGGTTGTCTTCGCTTCCAACTCTTTTGCGATCGCTCCTTCTACCAGAAAGGTTTTCGAAAAGGTAATTTTTAGATCCTCACGTTGTTCTAAGATTTTTGCATAAGCCTCAGAATAGAGAGCCTCATCCAATAAAGGATTATTGTTAATTAATACTAACCATTTTTCTCCCTCAAGATGCGCCAGTTTTCCCTTTTTTTCTGATAGCGCAGTGCATAGCGTATACCGCGCTTGTTCAGATAAAGAAGCTTGAAATACCGGATATGGAGAGTGCAAAGATGCTCCGAGAACTTCTTTCACAGGCGAATATTCTTTTTTCTCGGCGTAGTAATTTGTCAATTTTGCTTCTATATGAATAAGAGGTAATGTGACATCACCTGTATCTACTTGCAACTCTATCCGCTGATTAAGGCATAACGTTTTACTACGATAGGCATTCTCAAGCTGTTTTGTGATCTTCTTTGCTAAGCGTCCACGCTGTTCAAGGGGAATTGGGCTTGTAATCATCAAAACAATCGTTTCTGCTGGATCCAACCAGATTTTTACCAGTTCTTCTATCTTATCCACCATATTAGCAGCCGAGCGCTCATAGCGTTCTTTTGGCACAAGATACTTGGATTCCGGCAGCACAAGAAATCCATCGCCTGAATTTCGAACCTCGACCATCACAGAATGAGTTGTAAAATGGAATAGGTAGTCAGGAGCTTTTTTTGCGCCGTTTGGCTCATAGACAGCTTCTGACAGTTCCAAATTCCCCTGAATTTTTAAGTACTCCAGAACTGCTTCAACTGCATTTAGTTCATCATGGCGTGGTGTGAAAATCATATGTCTCTCAAAAAAGGTGACTTACAATTAAATATTAGCACTATGCGCTATTTAGTGCTATTTTAGTAAAGACTTATGTCTTGAACCGTAATGGAAATCGAAAATAATGCCTGATAAAACAGACGAAAAACAGGGAAAATTCCGAAAAGGCCGGTCTGGCAACCCTCTTGGCAGACCAAGAGGAATTAGAAATAAGGCCACCATCACGGCAGAAGCTCTGTTTGAGGGGGAGATTGAAGGAATCTGCCGCAAAGCCATAGAAGAAGCAAAGCGGGGAAATATTCAAGCAATCAAGCTTGTGTTGGATCGCATTCTTCCACCTAAAAAAGAACCCCCTATATTTATTGACTTGCCTGTCATGAAGACCAGCTCGGGCATTTTAGAGGCAATTCATAGAGTAGCTCAAGCTGTATCTCGCGGAGAACTCTCCCCTACAGAAGGAGATTACCTCACCAGAATCATCGAAAGGCAAGCGAAAGTGATAGAGATGAATAACCTTGAGGAGCGGCTCAAGAAATTAGAAGAGAGGCAAACTCATGAAAGCCTCCAGTAAAAAGAGGCTTAAAAAGCTCGAAGAAATACTGAAAGAAAAATCTCATTCTCTAGATCCAGTTATCATTTACGATCCTCAAGCTCCTTTGCCAGATCTTTCACAATTCGGCGATCAAGTTGTAATTCTTCTGCCTGATAATCGAAGACACCTGTCTTGATTCCAATTTTTTTTT
>ENA-OOOS01000021-OOOS01000021.1-human-oral-metagenome-genome-assembly--contig:-NODE-21-length-9368-cov-112.887783_pt1 | contig 9368 bp, 7 predicted proteins | sample MGYA00245256_ERZ501121 | MGnify/ENA primary metagenome ERZ501121 (study PRJEB25959, sample SAMN05335025) | human oral metagenome | host: human-associated | place: USA: California | collected 2014-04-22...
ACCACCTACAGACAGAAAGAAAATCCACAAGCAGTATCAGCCTGGTTTGGGAAAGCCACCTGGCATGAGTGCCCTTTATGTAGAGTTCAAAAAGGATCGAGAGGTAAATTGCCAGGCGCGAACAAAAAGCTTTAACCGAACTGCGCTTAGAGCACAATCAAAAGCGTACCAATCTCAAAAATTGGTATCGCCAGCGACGAGCTTCTGTGAGATTGAACAAAAAGATGGATAACAGAACAAAAAGAGCTGCATATCATGAGCTTTCTCAGGAAATGAAAAAGGATTTTGCACAACTAAAACAGAGTGAGCGGGAACAAAAGTTTTCTATCCGAAAAGAACTACCAGCACAGACCTGGGATGAGTATCTTGCTCACCGTACAGAAGAAGGTAACGCGGAAGCATTGCGGATTCTCAGAAGACGCAAAACATATAGAAAAGAAATTTCCGAAGCATTATTGACAGTTGAAAGTTTTGAAGAAGCGCGGGATATTGTAAAGACTCACTTCAGGCCTACCGTTCTCAGAAATGGCAAAGTTATTTATCGCGCGCAGGATGGCGGTGTCGTTTCTGATGAGGCAACTGCGATCACTGTGCCGCAAGTGACAGAAGCAGCGACATTACTGGCCTTGTCGTTGGCAGATGAGCGGTTTCATGGCAAAGCATTGATTGTAGAAGGTTCGGATGAATTCAAGCTTCAGGTGGCAAAACTATCTGCCCTTGAAGGGCTGTCCATTCGCCTTGCTGATCCAGCATTAGAAAAAGATCGGCAACGTCATGTGATGGTAAAAGAGTTCAGTCGGAAAGTACTCAAAGAAACTATCAAAGACAATAGGCAATCGAAACACGACTTAAGTCGAGAAACACGTGGAAGATAGTATTGACGACCATCCGATCCGTTTTGACCTACCTATAAGTATCTTGAGATCTCTCACCTATTTGTCCTCGCTAACGATGCGTTGGTGAATTTTCGGAGAGCATTGTGCCGCGTTGAGCTGGGTAAGGAAGCGGTGTCACCACCGCTTTCCTCCCCTAAGAACTGATCGTGATACTTTCGCATCAATCAGCTCGTGCCTCCAACCCTGATATTTGCAGGGCTTTTAGTTATTTTGCGGCGGCGTAGGCATTGATAGCGTTCATTGCCTCGTGTTTTCCAGTAGTCTTGTAATGCGGGGTCGTCTGGACTGGCGGCACCCACTACCTTAATGTGGCGCTCGATTCGAGTGATGCCGACATCGTATAGGTAGATGGTGCTGTCGCCAGTTTTTGCTTGAAATCTCCAGTGTGGGTCCACACCGAAGTATTTCTTCATTATCCACTGCCGACTTTTGTGTTGGTGGCGTCTGCGACACCATCTCCACAGCATTTTCAAGATTTGATTGGTCACGTAGCTAAATACTTCTTTGCTAACGACGTGCCTGTAGTTGTGTGTCCATCCCCGCAGTATCGGGTTTAGGTGTCGAATGACATGTTCGGCTGTAGTCTGCTTGTGTTTGTTCAACCACGAGCGTTGCTTTCTGAGGAAACCTAGCACCTTTTCCTTTTGTGGTTTGATAAGGCATTTGCCTCTGTATCTTCGTATTGAGAATCCAAGAAAATTGAACCCGTCGTCAACGTGCACAATTCTTGTTTTCTCTTGGTGCAGAGTTAATCCTCGCGGCTTCAGCCATTCCTCGATGACCACACGGGCAGCCTCAATCTTTTCACGAGTACTTGCACAGACAACCAGGTCGTCAGCATAGACTACACAGCCATATGCTCGACCAAGTTCCTGTTGTAAGCCGTGCAGCGCCACGTTAAAGAGGCAGGGCGAAATTACTCCGCCTTGCGGTGTACCGCTGTCCGTCTCGTGAAAGATTTCTGCCTCCACATAACCTGCTTTGAGCCATGCTTTAATCAGCTCACGGCCTGGCATTTGGCCAATGGCTTTCAGTATGTGCTCATGTGAAATTTTATCGAACGCACTACACAAATCCGCGTCCAGAACCCAAGGACGTTTAGTACCAGCTTTCAGAAAGAGAAAGCATTGTGTAATAGCGTCATGGATGCTCCTTCCGGGTCGGAAGCCATAACTGTTTGGCTCGAATTGAGCTTCCCAGCAAGGCTCCAGTGCATTCTTCACAATTGCCTGCGCTACTCTGTTGCGGACGGTTGGAATCGAGAGTGGGCGTTCCTTACCGGGCTTCCCGGGTTTAGGAATATACACACGTCTGGCAGGTTTTGCCTTCCATAGTGTGTATTTGCCCATGCTTCGGACCAGTGCCATTTGCGCATCTGGAGTAAGAGCTACCTCTCCATCAACGCCGGCAGTTTTCTTGCCTTTGTTCATTTGGGTAACTCGTCGCACAGACGCAAGCAGGTTGAAATAACTACGTAGCATTAGCTTCTGGAGGTTGCGCACCACCTTCCACTTCTGCTCGCGCGTTGCGCGGAATATACGCCGTCTCAGTTTGCTGATAGACTTTTCAATATAACCCCATTGCATGAGATTCCACTGTAGAGCCTGTCCTTCTGCTCCGATACTGTTGCCAGTTCCATCTTGCGCAGTCGTTTGCATTCTTCACCTCGTTATTTCGCGGGAAACTCTCTGGAAGTCAGCCGCCTTTCGGCGCGGGCATAAACCCTATCTTCGCCATTACAGCGGAGCGTTCGCTTTCTCCAGAATCCTCTACCTCCTGGGCATATAGTCGTTGCTTGCGCTTCGATTACTCGCTGAACGGGCGAGAGCCCATGAGGCTTACCATGTTCCGACTATTTGACATGACCGGTTTAGGCTCCATCTTTACTCCGGCGGGAGTGTAGCCTCCTCATTGCCTGCTTGTGCATCAGGCAACCAACCCGCTTACCATTTTGGTCTTGGCGTATCAGCCACTTTCGCCAAGCTCGCAATCACGGAGCTTGAAATGGTTCGTTTTCGCTTTACAGCACCTAGCCATACCGGTCTCCCATCAGCCATCCACTCCTCTTGTGGCTTGGAGTTTTGACTTTTCGTGCCCTTCTATTAACCACTTTCATCACTTACCGGTGGCGTGGGCGAAGTTGCAATAAATGCTACTTCTTTACGTTGGGACAGAGCATGGAGGGGCTCTGAGACTGTGTCCTATCATTTGGTCGACCTCATGTCGATGAGCAACGAAGTGCGAATAAGCTTTCCCCGTGATTGGACTGGTATGCGACTTGTCGCGTACCGGTACAGCACACATCCTGCCAACAAAATCTTATTCCATCTTCTACAAAATGCAAATACTTTTTACCAAGCGGCAATATCACAAAAGATTGCACTAGTCTGCATTAGTTTGCACTAGATGGTGGTAGATTGCACTAGTTTGTACTAGTTGGTGGCACCGGCAGTCTTGTATCAAGATCTTCTTAGCCATTTATTTTTCTAGCAGAGCATTTGATAACGGCGCTAGTTTCTATGCAAAATTCCGAATCTATTCCTGAATGCTCAGTAGAATGTATTGCTGGAATTTGTTTTTGGAAGTATTACTTATATTGTTAATATTCCGATCAGGTAAAAGGCGAAAGCAACTTTGGAGAAACAGAGAAATAGTAGCAGTCGCACACCATGGGGAATAGGATGTGTCCAGTTCCGTGCCAATCTCTTAACCATTAAAGATCTGCTTGATGCAGGCTGGCCAATGAGCATTGTGTATCAGCGAGTTAAAGGCCCATTAGCCGGGGTCTCTCCAGTCAATGCAACGTTTTCCACTTTTCCCGCTCTGCATGTGCGCTCAATTGCACTTTTAGAGGGAAATAAATTGAAGCTGATAGCCTCTCATTTTTAGAGTCAGGAATTCCAGGCGGGTATTCCATGGATGATGAAGCTTATGGCTCAGTTGAATTTCGCGACAAACGAATAGGGAGCGTATTTTTATTATGGAGTCAATCATTCAGTGTACCCATTTCCGAAGAACAAATATTAGCCATCGCATTAGAGTGGGAAGCAGCATTAGAGAGATAAATACTACCAAAAGAGCGCAAACGAATATAAAAATACCGAATAAGGTTTAAATGAAAGACAAAGAAATTTTAACTCGTATAACTATTAGAAACGTTTCCAAAAGGGAGGCGGCACAGATGCTTGGCGTATGTGTAAGGACGGTAGAAAAACTTATTTATAAGCGAGAAATTGATCATGTGCGAATTGGAGCAAAAGTATTGATTCCTTATGCCGCAATTGAACGTTTTAACCAAATTCACACAATAACTGCTTATGAGGCTAACGCGGAAAAAATTGCTTAAGAATGACATTCATGACAAGCCAAAAGTACCATTTTTTCTATGTGTATAATCGAAAAACGGTAATGACCAATGTATAAGATAGAAGTTAATTGTCAGCCAATGATAAGGAGATGTGCGAAGCACCTCTGTATTAATGCCTGTCAATTAAATATAGGAACTGTTGTGATCCAACTTGGGTTAATGACTGTTTCCAAGGCAGTCTTATAACATGGCAGTACTAAAAAATCCCAAAACCGGCAATTATTATATCCGGGTCAAATACTACAATAAGAGCTATGAGAAGGTAATCGGAAAAGATAAACGCAAAGCCGAAATAGCTTTGAATGAGATACAACAAGAGATTAGATTAGCAAAATTAGCCACTCAGAATTGGGAAGGTTTTAAAAAATTACAAAAGGCAGTTAGACCTAGAACCTTTGCAGAAGCAGCAAGGGATTATATGGAAGAAAGAGCTAACTATAAAGCGTCTTCAATCCGGTCTTATAACTCCATTATAGATAAGCATCTTTTGCCAGCGTTTGGTACAAGCCATTTTGTGCAACTTACCGAATCACAACTAAGAAGATTTCAGGTCAAACTATCGAGTAAATTGTCTCCCAAAAGGGTCAATAATATTATGCAGTTGTTTAGTAGCATATGCGACCAGGAATTAAGAGCTGGTAACCTAGATCGAAATCCACTAAAGGCAATCCGTCCTCTTCAAGAACCAAAAACTAAAATTGATCCTTTATCTGAAGACGAGTTGACTCTAGCATTATCAAATATAGAGCCTCATTACCTTCCATTGTTTACAACCTTGGCATATACCGGCGCACGTCCCAATGAAATGCTTGCATTGCGTTGGTCTGATATCGATTGGGTAAGTGAAGTAATTAGTATAAGCAAAGGTAGAGTTATGGGAATTGAAGGACTACCAAAAACACGATCAGGTGAAAGACTCATCCCCATGACTGTGCAGGTAAAAACTGTCTTGAAGAACCTTCAAGCAAGTAAACTTCGCTCTAAAGACGGATATGTTTTTGTTGATCCTCACGGTCAACCAATAAATAAGCATCTGGACAGGGTGTGGGCTCGCGCTTTAAAGCGCTGTGGGCTTCGACATCGTGCTTCCTATCAGTTACGGCACACATTTGCTACTCAAGCCCTTATCAAAGGTCTTCCAGTGCCCTACATAGCAAAAGTCCTTGGACATTCCACAATTGATAGCCTCATAAGGAATTATGCAGGTTGGATTGATGGCTATACCAAGGAAAATAACAACAAACTTTTGAATGCATTTAAAGACGCTTCTATCCCTAAACCGAACCCATTGCCGTTAAAAAAGGGGGGACTAAAGGGGGGATCTTTGGATCGGGCGATCAGTGAAAGCCTCACAGGCTGAGCTTCTTAGGGCAATTGGCGGAGAGGGTGGGATTCGAACCCACGTGGCTTACGCCCATCCGCTTTCGAGACGGCGCCGTTATGACCGCTTCGGTACCTCTCCATCCCCTTTTTAGTGTTGTTTTACCTTTTTATTGGCTCAATTCAACACGTTGTATATACTCAAAATATTTTATCAGTTTTAAAACAACAAAAGAGCCCTTCAAGCTTTGGCAAATGCCCAAAAGCCGAGAGCAAAAAAATTAGTAAATTGTTACCGCTTAAAATTGGGCTGAATTTGCCTTTTAAGCGTCTTCTTCTGCCGTTCCTGATTGTAGAACTTCTCCACCAATTATCCATAGAGTAAGAACTACAAAGAATGCGCAGAAGGTCAAGGCGCAATATTCCATTTAGTTTTCCTGTAATTACCCTAGGGCCAGCCGAGCATCATATATTGCATAGGTTGATACCTATATATAGAGCGTAACATTTAAAATTCCTCCTACTGAAATAATCATGAACGCAAAAATATAACAAGTAATTGCAGATTGCAATACAAAATTTGCAGTAATGCTCAACATTACTTAGAAAAATTTTGGAGATCTGCGGATAGATCTATAGACGTGCGTATTTAAATTATCAAAAAAATAAAAAGAGATGAGGTGAGAGACTATCGGCATCGATAGTCTCTCACCTCGCGTTTTGAGATGATTGGCGGCGTTCTGAACTAGCTATTCGCTCGACGCCTCATCTCAGCCAGCAATCGTTGTGACTCCGCGATGTCGGCTGCTGCAAGTTCAGCTTGGCCAAGGCGCTCGTAGTATTGTGCCCTGTCCCGATAGCCGCCGGGATGGACCGGGTTGAGGCGAATGACTTTATCAAAGTCGCACATTGCCAGCTCGTACTCCTGCCGAGCCATGTGGACTTTACCTCGGCAGGAATAGGCAGCAACCTGTTGGGGATTCAAGGTGAGAGTGACCTCCACCTGCCTCAGGGCTGAGTCAAGATCTCCAAGCCCCAGATAGACTTGTCCGAGGTAGGAGTTAGCGTCCACGTGCTTTGGATTAAGACTGAGGGCATTGAGAAGAGGCGCCTTTGCGTCTTCGAACTTCTCTGCCAGCATGAACACCTCGCCCAAGAAAGCGTATCCGTCAGGATTACGCGGATCACGGGCCACCACTTCGGTGAAATCGATAATAGCCTCTGGCAGGCGGCCCAGCAGACGCCAGTTTTGGCCTCGGTGAAGCAGGATAGCCGTCAGCTCACGCCTCTGTTCCTGGTGGTAAGGCAGAGCGATGGTCAGATATTGAATCGCCCGCCGGGTTTTGCCGATACAACTATAACCGATGCCCAGTCCCAGGCAGACCGATCCCGTGAGCTTGTAGATTTTCGTCGGATCTCGAACACGGTCGATCATGCTTTTAGCCTGCTCGAGATCCGCGATCGTCTCTGACAGCTGCTGTCGTCCAGCATGGCATTTCGATCTACCAATGTACGCCTCGATGGCGACCTCGGGAGTGTCAGGGCTGCAGCGCTCAATCGCACTTGTAAAATCCGTGAGCGCTGCATCGTCCTCATCAAGGCGTCGGTAGCACTCGCCGCGCCACGCAAGCAGTGCGGCGACGCCAGGGTGATGTGGTGGATTGACTGCAATGGCTTGGTTGAGATGAATGATCGCCTGCCGGTACCCGGCTTGGGTGGATAGGTTCATCTGTGTCCCAGCAAGGCGAATGAGAGGGAAGACCCCCTGCTGCCGGGAAGCATCCCACCTCTTGCCTGAGCGCTTCTTGTCCCTGTCGCTGTTGTGAGGGCGGTCGACCATGGCTGAGCTCCTGTTCGTGGTGCTGCGTGTCTCGTGCGAAACGTTCCCTTTCTGGAAGACAGGCGAGTTACTCTGACCCCATAAGGGATAAAGAGAAAAAACTTACAAGTGCTTACATCATCCAGAAATCACGAAATATGGGAACGAAGATCAATTTTCAATTTAAAAGATTTTGCACAGTTAAAGCAAGTTGTTTTGGCAGCAGTACATATATCTCAAAGAACAGCAGAGCATTTTATATAGAATACTTAGAAACAATTATAGATTAATCGAAGTGTTACAGCTAGCGCAGCTTAAAGGAATTTGCTTTTTCCCTATCCACTTAATGCAGGTAACCGAAGCGGGGTGGGATTAGGACGCAAGTCCGAATAAGGTTTTGGTAGATAGTACTTTCTTTAAGGCGGCGATTAAAACGGTAACAAAATTCGTCCAGATATCTTTGCAGATATTTTTTGCTAACGCCGTGATATGTGCCAAGTAGAAAAGTCTTTGCCAATGAGATTGCTAGATGGACTAATGGCAAATGCTTTGTAGCTGAAGCCGGAGTTGATTTGTAAGTTTCGAGTCTATGGCCCATCTTAACTAAGATACTGTGAGCACCAGCACAATCAGTCACAAAGTGCTGTTTTGTTTCGTTATTTACATATGCTTTAACCACTCTCTTAATTGCCGGCTTACTAGTACCTCGTCCGAATATTTTCTTCATTACCAGATGTCCTGCACCGTTTGATTCCTTCTCAATGGCGACCAATACCTGGGTTTTCCGCTGCTTGCCACCGAAAAATGCCTCATCTAGTTCAATCACACCTGAAAGATAGGTTGTTCTGGCATCATGTCTGGACATGGCTCTTCTAATTTTGTGCAATATGCGCCATGCTGTTTTAAAGTTGATATCTAATTGCTTAGAAAGTCGTAAAGCAGAAATACCGCCTTTATCTTGGGCAATTAGATATATCGCCCAGAACCATTTAAGCAATGAAATTTTTGTTTTGTGAAAAACTGTTCCAGCCGTAATTGATGATTGATACTTACACACAACGCATTCAATTACACGCCTTGTATGCAGTCGGTATCCGTCATGATGCTCACATTTTGGACATATGAAACCATGAGGCCATCTTACTTTTTCAATAGTACGCAAACAGTCCTGCTCTGTCCGGTAACGTTGCTGAAATTCAAACAAACTAAAAGAACTTTTTGTCATATATACTCCTTGTGTATACCATACATATCTATGGTCATCAAAGAATAGCCCGTCAATAGCCTGAGCTAAGTGGATAGGGATGATTTGCTTTAGTCTTCTGTCCAAACTATTGAACTTTGACTGCTTCAGTGCGAGCGGCAATTTGTGTTGTAGTTTCAGCGTGCTTTTTTAAAGCAAGCAGAGTGCTAGGCATATCTATGTGCGATTGACGTTTAATGAGCATTTGGGGCATCAAAAAACCACCAGCAACGTGTGCTGAATAAGTAACTAAAGTGCAAGTGCCGTTATTAGCTGGCTCGAGCTTCCAAGAACCATCAACAGCTTTGAAGTCGCCACTTAGTCTGTGCCATTCCATTAATTTAGGGGCAGTTTCTTTTACTTCTAAAATATATTCAAAAGTATCTGGGATGCCGCTAGGGGCAATTTCATGCTTGGCTATTTTGGTACAGCCATGATTTTCTATAACTTCGCATTTTTTAAGCAAAGGGAAAACTTGTATAGCGTGCCGATAATCGGTCAAGATTTGCCAGACTTGTTCTGGCTTTGCCTTGATCATTATGTGTGTTACACAATAAGGTTTGCCGTTTATTGTCTCATCTGTAATTGGTGGCTTTTCAGAATCTGTAAAACTAGATTGGCATTTGCTAACGGCTGGATAAATAAGATTAGTATTTAAAGGATAAATACTTTGAGCAGCAATAAGCAATGCTCCAATGACCACTGAGTTGGAGATTTTTTTTT